>JAALLP010000024.1_pt1 | contig 103783 bp, 82 predicted proteins | sample 7245951 | NCBI WGS metagenome assembly JAALLP01 (sample SAMN13049199, study PRJNA578106) | oil field metagenome | isolation source: filtered produced water from oil reservoir B6 | place: USA:offshore Texas | collected 2016
GAGGTGAAAATGCCAATACTTATATGTCCAGAATGTAATGGCGAGTTAGTTTCAAAAAATACAGATGAGTAGCTTTGCTACTCATCTGAGAGTATCACGAAGTGATATTTTGTTCTTTTGTATATTGAATAGTGATACCAGTTTATGCTAAAATACAAATGGGCATATTTTTTTCATAGCCATGGGACGATAATAATACATGTGGTCTAAAAACGACCCTGTGAAAAGATTTTGTGCTAGATTGGGGTGTTACATTGAATCTAAAAAAAGGTAATGACAGTAGAGACGATTTAAATATTAAAATCTTTGTAGAATTGATGAAAACTATAACACCTGATATAACGAATATTTTAGAAACTAGATATAGCATTTTAAGAATAATAAACTACTTACAGCCAATAGGAAGAAGAAACTTGTCTAATAAGCTGGGATTAAGCGAGAGAAACATAAGAACAGAAGCAAGTGTCTTAAAAAAACAAGGTCTTATAGAAATAACTTCTGAAGGTATGAATATAACACCATTAGGAAAGAATACTATAGAAAAATTTAAAATTGTATTTCATAACTTAAGAGGGATTAATGAACTTGAAAAAAGGGTAGAAAATATAATTAAGATAAAAAAAGTTATAGTAGTCCCGGGGTCAGTTGAAAGTGATGAACTAGTATTTAAAGAGATAGGAAGAGCAGCTGCAAACTATTTGAAAAATCAGATAAAAGAAGATAGTATAATCGGACTCACCGGCGGCACTACAATGGCCCATGTAGTTGAAGAATATGGAAAAAATGAGAGAGAAGGCTTTAAAAATACTATTATAGTGCCTGCCCGTGGAGGATTGGGCAAAAAGGTGGAATATCAAGCGAATACATTAGTTCAAAAATTAGCAAACAAAATGAACTCAAGATATAAACTCCTTTACACTCCAGATTATCTATCAAAGGATGCTATAAATAGTCTCATGAATGAGCCAATTATAAGAGAAATAATGGATTACATAACAAAACTTGACATATTAGTTTTTGGAATTGGTAGAGCAGATGTGATGGCCAAGAGGAGAGGGCTTGATAAATCTAAAATAGAAGATCTGCTTCAAAGAGAGGCTGTATCAGAGGCATTTGGATACTACTTCAATGATTCAGGTGAAATTTTACATGAAATAAGTACAATTGGAATAAAATTAGAGCAGTATAAAAATATGGAAAATATTATAGCCGTTGCTGGAGGAAGTGATAAAGCAGAATCCATTATGGCTATAAGTAAGCTTAATAAAAATTTAGTATTAATAACTGATGAAAGTGCAGCCAAAAAAATAATTTTAAAATATAAGGAGGAATAAAATTATGACTGTAAAAGTTGCAATTAATGGTTTTGGAAGAATAGGGAGACATGCTTTTAAGATAGCAATGGAAAAAGCTGATAAAAACTTTGAAATTGTTGCTATCAATGATTTGACTGATACTGAAACACTTGCTCATTTATTAAAGTATGACAGTTTATATGGTAAATTTAATGGAACTGTTGAAGTAAAAGAAGATGCTCTAGTAGTTAATGGAAAAGAAATTAAGACTTATGCAGAAAAGGACCCAGCGAACTTACCTTGGAAAGAGCTAGGTGTTGACGTTGTTATTGAGGCTACAGGAGTATTTAGAGAAAAAGCTAAGGCAGAAAAGCACATCGAAGCAGGAGCTAAAAAAGTAATAATAAGTGCTCCAGCTAAAGGTGAGGACTTAACAATCGTTATGGGAGTAAACGAAGACAAATACGATCCGCAAAATCATCACGTGCTTTCAAACGCGTCTTGTACTACAAACTGTCTGGCGCCGGTGGCTATGGTTATAGACAGAGAATTTGGCATTAAGAATGGTCTTATGACAACTGTTCACTCCTATACTAATGACCAGAGAATATTAGACCTTCCACATAAGGATTTAAGAAGAGCAAGAGCTGCTGCTCAGTCAATAATTCCAACTACCACAGGTGCTGCTGCAGCAGTTGGTAAGGTACTGCCACACTTAAATGGAAAGCTTAATGGTATAGCTATGAGAGTTCCTACTCCTACAGTATCTGTTGTAGACTTGACTTGTGAACTTGCAAAGGAAACTACTGCCGAAGAAATAAACAAGGTTTTAAAGGAAGCAGCTGAGGGTGAATTAAAAGGTATTTTGGATTACACTGATGAAATGCTTGTATCTGTTGACTTCAAAATGGATCCACACTCTTCAATAGTAGATGGTCTGAATACAATGGTTATGGATGGTAAAAACGCTAAGATAGTAGCATGGTATGACAATGAGTGGGGATATTCAAACAGGGTAATTGATTTAGTAGAATATGTTATTGAAAAAGGTATATAATTTAAAAATTAAAATGAGGAAGTTATTTGAGGGCACGATAATCGTGCCCCTAAATATACATATATATTAAAGTTTAGAAATTTTGAATAGCGAGGTGGAATAATGCTCAATAAGAAAACTGTTGAGGATATAGAGGTAAAAGGTAAGAGAGTCCTTGTAAGGTGCGATTTTAATGTGCCAATAAATGACAATGGTAACATTACCGATGACACTAGAATAAGAGCTGCATTACCTACCATAAATTATTTGATAGAAAATGATGCAAAGGTAATACTCATGTCCCATATGGGAAGACCTAAGGGAGAACCTAATCCGAAGTATTCATTGGAACCTGTGGCAAAGAGACTTGCCAATCTTATAAATAAAGAAGTGATCTTTGCTGAAGATAATGAGGTTGTAGGAGAAAATGCCAAGAAAGCAGTATCTGATATGAAAAACGGTGAAGTAGTTTTGCTACAAAACGTTAGATTTAGAAAAGAAGAAAAGAAAAATGCAAAGGAGTTTTCCCAGGAACTTGCAAGCCTTGGAGAAATATTTGTTAACGATGCTTTTGGAACAGCTCATAGAGCACACTCATCAACAGTAGGTGTTGCCGACTTTTTACCAGCGGTTTCAGGATATTTAATAAAAAAAGAAATTGAAGTTATGGGAGCTGCATTAGAGTCTCCTGAAAGACCATTTGTTGCAATACTAGGAGGAGCTAAGGTATCAGATAAAATAGGTGTTATTACTAACCTCTTGGATAAAGTCGATACACTTCTAATAGGCGGAGGAATGGCTTTCACATTTTTCAAGGCAAAGGGAATAGAAATAGGAAAGTCACTACTTGAAGAAGATAAAGTAGAACTAGCTAAAGACCTGATGAAGCAAGCGAAAGAAAAAGGTGTTAAGATGTTACTACCTGTAGATGTAGTAGCAGCTAAAGAGTTCAAGGAAGACACTGAATATAAAACAGTAGATGTAGATAATATACCAGCTGATATGATGGGGTTAGATATAGGCAATAAAACTGTTGAAGCTTTTGAAAAGGAAATCAAGGAAGCTAAGACTGTAGTGTGGAACGGGCCAATGGGAGTTTTTGAAATGAAGCCCTTCGCTGTTGGGACTAAAGAAATCGCAAGAGCAGTTTCAGAATGTAGCGGAACAACAATAATTGGTGGAGGAGATAGTGCTGCAGCGGTAGAACAGTTGGGATATGCAGACAAAATGACTCATATCTCTACAGGTGGAGGAGCCTCTCTTGAGCTTTTAGAGGGAAAAATCCTACCGGGAATAGCTTGTCTGCAGGATAAATAAAATTAGGGGTGAAATTATGAGATTGCCAATAATAGCAGGAAACTGGAAAATGCATATGACTACTGATTGTGCCAAGGACTTTATAAAGGAAATAAAAGAAGAGGTAAAAGGTACTGATGTTGAAGTAGTTATTTGCCCTCCATTTACATTGCTTCATACTCTAAAAGAACTTACTGAAGGTACAAATATAAAAATTGGGGCTCAAAATATGCATTGGGAAGAAAATGGAGCCTTCACAGGTGAAGTATCACCAATCATGCTTAAGGATCTCGGAATTGAGTATTGTATTATCGGACATTCTGAGAGAAGACAATATTTTAATGAGACTAATTCTACAGTGAACAAGAAAATTATTTCTGCAATAAATCATGGAATAAAGCCCATACTATGTGTAGGTGAAAGCTTGGATGAAAGAAAGGCTGGAAAAATTGAAGCAGTTATTAAAAAGCAAGTAGAAGAAGCATTAAATGGTGTAGCAAGTGATGATATGAAAAATATTGTAATAGCCTATGAACCTATATGGGCTATTGGAACAGGAGAAACAGCTACTTCTGAAGAAGCTAATAGAGTAATAGCTTATATAAGAAACATTGTAAAAGAACTTTACAATGAAAATATTTCCGAGGAAATAAGAATACAATATGGTGGCAGTGTAAAGCCCCATAATATTGAAGAGCTAATGGATCAGGAGGACATCGATGGTGCATTAGTTGGAGGAGCAAGCCTTAAGGCTCAAAGCTTTGCGCAGATAGTTAATTTTTAATTATAGATAGCAAAGTTCAAGGTTTAATTTATTAGGATTTTGAGAATCCTTCTGGTTCATGTGAAGATTTGTTGTTTATTTTAAAAAAGATGAAAGTAGCAACAAATACTTCAAAATCACTCAGAAGGAAACCTCAAAATCCCTAGAGCAATATAAATTGAATCTTAAAGTTGTCTATCTAAATATAAAGAAAATTACTATAAATAAATTTCATATTAAAAACTAATAGTTACTAAACTAAATAATAGGAGGTATAAACAAACATGACAACTATAATAGGTGTTTTAGGAAGAGAAGTTCTTGATTCTAGAGGAAATCCAACAGTTGAGGTAGAGGTCTATTTAGAAGATGGCTCAATGGGGAGAGCTATTGTACCTTCAGGTGCTTCAACAGGAGCATTTGAAGCTGTAGAACTTAGAGATGGGGAAAAAGATAGATTTTTAGGAAAAGGCGTTCAAAAAGCTGTGGATAATGTAAATGAAATAATTGCCCCAGAAATAATTGGAATGGACGCCCTAGATCAAGCTCTCATCGATAAGGTAATGATAGAGTTAGATGGCACTGATAATAAAGGAAAGTTAGGTGCTAATGCAATATTAGGTGTATCAATGGCAGTTGCAAAGGCTGCTGCAAATTCTTTAGATATTCCTGTTTATCAGTATATAGGAGGAGTAAATGCAAAGACGCTTCCTGTACCTATGATGAATATATTAAATGGTGGAAAGCATGCAGACAACAATGTGGACATCCAAGAATTTATGGTTATGCCAGTAGGGGCAGAAAGCTTCAAGGAAGCAGTGAGAATGGGAGCTGAAATATTCCATAACTTAAAGAAAGTCCTTAAGGACAAGGGACTTAATACTTCTGTTGGTGATGAAGGTGGTTTTGCTCCTAACTTAACGTCAAATGAAGAAGCTTTAGAAGTAATAATGGAAGCAATCGTTAAGGCAGGGTATGAGCCAGGAAAAGACGTTATGCTGGCATTAGACGTTGCTGCTACAGAAATCTATAATGAGAAAGAAAATAAGTATGAGCTAAAGGGAGAGGGACTAGTTAAGACAGTTGAAGAAATGGTTGAATTCTATAGTGACCTTGTAGAAAAATATCCTATAATTTCAATAGAAGACGGATTAAGTGAAGATGATTGGGATGGATGGAAACTACTTACAGAAAAACTTGGAGGCAAAATTCAGCTTGTTGGAGATGACCTATTTGTAACTAACACTAAGAGACTTGAGAGAGGGATTGAAAATAATATAACTAATTCAATTCTTATAAAACTAAATCAAATAGGAACTTTAACAGAAACTCTTGATGCTATAGAAATGGCTAAAAGAGCAGGCTTTACTGCAGTAGTATCTCACAGATCAGGAGAAACTGAGGACGTAACTATTGCAGATTTAGTTGTTGCAACTAATGCAGGACAGATCAAAACTGGAGCTCCTTCCAGAACTGATAGAGTTGCAAAATACAATCAGCTTATTCGTATTGAAGAATTACTTGATGCTTCAGCTCAGTACGCTGGTATGAAGGCATTCTATAACATAAAAAAATAAATATTGAGTATAGAATTAGGAAATATTGGCAATGATAAATAGGAGGGAAGGGTAAATCCCAACCCTCCTATTTCGCTGTCAAGAAAACTAAACATTTTTGGTAAGAAATTGATACATATTATGTAATAATAGGCAAAGGTTTTCACACTGGCTATTCAGATAAATTTATTGATTTTGCTATACTCCTGTGTTAAAATATATTTGTTAATTAGAAAATAGGAGGTGGGACGGATGAGAATATTCTTTATGATAATTCAAGTAATTGCAAGTTTAGTCTTAATAGGTAGTATATTACTACAATCAGGGAAGAGTGCAGGCCTTTCAGGATCAATTGGTGGTGGAGCTGAACAACTTTTCGGTAGACAAAAAGCTAGAGGGTACGATGCATTATTAGCAAAGGTTACTAAGATAGGTGCTGCAGTTTTTATAGCTTGTTCCTTAATATTAGTATATTTACAAGGTTAGGATGTAAAAAATTTAATATAGAAACGTGAGGAGGACAGTAACATGAATTTGTTGGTTTTGGCACCAATAGTAGGAATAATAGCATTAATATTTGCATATGCACTAACTTTAAAAATTAACAGAGTAAATGTTGGTACAGATAAAATGAGAGAAATATCCTCTTACATACAAGAAGGGGCTATGGCGTTTTTAACAAGAGAATATAAATCGCTTGTTATTTTTGCAATAATTATATTTATTGCAGTTGGTTTAGGAATAGGTTGGTTGACAGCAATATGTTTTATAATAGGAGCTTTATTCTCAGCATTGGCTGGGTTCTTTGGCATGAGAGTTGCTACAAAGGCAAATGTTAGAACGGCCAATGCAGCTAAAGAAGAAGGCATGAACAAGGCACTTTCAGTAGCTTTCTCCGGTGGAGCAGTTATGGGTATGTCTGTTGTAGGTTTAGGACTTCTTGGTGTTGGAGGCCTTTATCTTGTTATAGGAGACCCAGCTATCATCACAGGTTTTGGACTTGGAGCATCTTCAATAGCTTTATTCGGACGTGTTGGTGGTGGTATATACACTAAGGCTGCTGATGTTGGAGCTGACCTTGTTGGTAAGGTAGAAGCGGGAATTCCAGAGGACGATCCAAGAAACCCTGCAGTTATTGCCGATAACGTAGGTGATAACGTTGGTGATGTTGCAGGTATGGGTGCAGACCTTTTTGAATCATATGTAGGGTCAATTATTTCAGCTATTACACTTGGAGTAGTTGCCCATAACGCAAGCGGCGCAATGTATCCTTTGATACTAGCTGCCCTTGGAATAGTTGCTTCAATAATTGGTTCAATGTTCGTTAAGGGAGATGAAAACTCTGATCCCCACAAGGCATTAAAGCTTGGAACCTATGTAAGCGGTATTATAGTAGTGATTGGAGCATTTTTCTTAAGCAAAATGTTCTTTGGAAATGTTGATGCCTTTTGGGCTGTAACTTCTGGTCTAATAGTAGGTTTAATAATAGGACAATTAACAGAAGTATATACTTCCAGTGACTTTGCATCAGTTAAAAGAATTGCACAGCAGTCAGAAACTGGACCTGCTACAAATATAATTAGTGGTCTAGCTGTAGGAATGCTTTCAACTGCATATCCAATACTGTTTATTGCAGCTGGGATATTAATAGCTCATAAATTTGCGGGATTATACGGTATAGCCTTAGCTGCAGTAGGAATGCTTTCAACTGCAGGAATCACAGTTGCAGTAGATGCATATGGTCCTATAGCAGATAATGCTGGTGGGATTGCAGAAATGTCAGAACTTCCTAAGGAAGTAAGAAATATAACTGATAAGCTGGATGCAGTTGGAAATACTACTGCTGCAATTGGTAAAGGTTTTGCAATAGGTTCTGCTGCTCTTACGGCTCTTGCTCTATTTGCTTCATATTCAAAGGTTGCTGAGCTTAGTGGGATAGATATACTTGATCCTTTAGTAGTTATTGGTCTGTTGATAGGGGGTATGCTTCCATTCCTATTCTCAGCAATGACAATGCAATCAGTTGGTAAAGCAGCTAATCAAATGATAGAAGAAGTAAGAAGACAGTTTAAGGAAATACCAGGAATTATGGAAGGGAAAGCTAAACCTGAATATGCTAAATGTGTTGATATAAGTACTGCAGCAGCATTAAAGGAAATGCTTGTGCCTGGTATTATGGCGGTACTAGCACCTATAGCAACAGGATTAATTTTAGGAAAAGCTGCATTAGGCGGATTATTAGCTGGTGCATTAGTATCTGGTGTGCTCATGGCTATATTTATGGCCAATGCCGGTGGTGCATGGGATAATGCTAAAAAATACATTGAAGAAGGACATCATGGTGGAAAGGGAAGCGATCCTCATAAGGCGGCAGTTGTTGGAGATACTGTTGGTGATCCATTCAAGGATACTTCCGGACCATCAATTAACATATTAATCAAGTTAATGACTATCGTATCATTAGTATTTGCCCCATTATTCAACAAATTAGGTGGATTATTCTTCTAATGAAGATAGCCCAAAACTCCCTTTTCTATCACTTAAGAAAAGGGAGTTTTTTTTAGAAACAAACAGAGATGTAAATTATGCCATCTGTGATATAATACAGATGGTATTTTCATGTGATAGGAGGGTACAATAATTATATATTGTAAAATTTGGAGGGATAAATATGATTTCTAGAGAAAAAATTCTTGAGTTTATGAGAGAACAGGCATATAATCCTATGCTTGATATAGAACTAGCTGAAGTTTTTGATATTCAGCATGATGAAATGGGTATTTTTATTAGCTTACTTGATGATATGGAAAAGGAAGGAGAAATAATAAAGACTAAAAAAAAGAGATACGCAGTTCCTGAAAGAATGAACCTTGTAGTAGGACGACTACAGAGTAATCAAAAAGGATTTGGATTTATTATTCCCGACAATGAAACAATGAATGATGTTTTTGTTTCAGCTGGGGACCTCAATGGTGCCATGCATAATGATAGAGTTATAGCCAGAATAACCAGTAGGTCTAGAAACGGTAGAAGGGCTGAAGGAGAAATTATAAGAATACTTAGGAGGGCAAATAAAGAGATTGTGGGAACCTTTGAGAGCAGTAAAAACTTTGGATTTGTCGTTCCTGACGATAGAAAGATAAACTTTGATGTATATATACCTAAAGGTGAAGTTAATGGTGCGAAAGATGGATATAAAGTAGTTACTGAAATCACAAGATGGCCTGAGCCTAGAAGAAATCCTGAGGGCAGAATTATTGAGGTATTGGGTCACAAAGATGACATAGGAACTGATATTTTATCTATAATCAGAAAACATAAACTACCTGAGACATTTCCTAAAAAAGTTTTAAGGGAAGCAGATAACATACCTGATACAGTGTCAGAAGAGGAAATAGCAAGAAGAAGAGATTTAAGGGATATGAATATCGTAACCATAGATGGAGCAGACGCCAAGGACCTTGATGATGCCGTTTCCATAGAAAAGCTTCCTAATGGAAACTATAAGTTGGGAGTACATATAGCAGACGTAACCTATTACGTTAAAGAAGGCAGTACCTTAGATAAAGAAGCCCTTAAAAGGGGAACTAGTGTATATCTGGTTGACAGAGTAATACCTATGCTTCCTAAAAAACTTTCAAATGGTATATGCAGCTTAAATCCTAAGGTGGATAGACTAACTATGTCTGTAATTATGGAAATCGATAAAAATGGTACAGTAGTGGATCATGAAATATTTGAAAGTGTGATAAAGACTAAGGAAAGAATGACCTATACTGATGTATCGGATATACTGGAGAATAACGATTCGGAGCTTATGAAGAGATATAATTATCTGATAGAAGATTTTAGACTGATGGAAGAATTAGCTCTGATACTTAGAAAGCGCAAGGAGAGACGAGGCAGCATAGATTTTGATTTTCCAGAGGCTAAAATCATACTTGATAAAAGTGGTAGACCAGTAGAAATAAAAAAAGCTGAAAGAAGAGTGGCAAATAGAATTATAGAAGAATTTATGATAGTTTGTAATGAAACTATAGCAGAGCACATGTATTGGCTAAAGATTCCCTTTGTATATAGAGTACATGAAGAACCTAGTTTAGAAAAAATTGAAAATTTCAATAAATTTATTCATAATTTTGGGTATCATTTGAAGGGCGTAACTACAGAAGTACATCCCAAAGCACTCCAAGATTTGCTTTATAAGATAGAAGGTAGGAAGGAAGAACACATAATCAGTACTATTATGCTTCGCTCATTAAAGCAGGCAAGATATTCGGCGGAAAACCTGGGACACTTTGGTTTGGCTGCAAAGTATTACTGTCACTTTACATCTCCTATACGAAGATATCCTGACCTTCAAATTCACAGAATAATAAGGGAGATGCTGAATAATAAGCTTACTCCAAAGAGAATTTCTAACCTAAAGGGAAAAGTGGCTAACGCTGCAGACCAGTCTTCAGAGAGAGAAAGGCTGGCAGTTGAGGCAGAAAGGGAGACAAATGATCTTAAAAAGGCAGAATATATGGCATATCATGTGGGAGAAGAGTTTGACGGAATAATATCAGGAGTTATATCCTTCGGTATTTTTGTAGAGTTGGAGAATACTATAGAGGGATTAGTGAGAATAAGTACTTTGGTAGATGATTACTATATATTCGATGAAGAAAACTATTTATTTAGAGGAGAAAGGACAAATAAAACCTTTAGAATAGGAGATGAAGTAAGGGTTAAAGTGGCAAGGGTGGATGTAGCACAGAAAGAGATAGATTTTGTTTTAGTCTAATTTAACTTGTTGTGACATTTCCTTATAGATATCCTTCAATAATCCTCTTCAGGCTCCGTAGAAGAGCTGTTTTATATAGAAAAGATTTAGAGGTAAAAACAGCTCTTCAAAGTCGCTTCAGAGGAAATATTGAAGGATATTTAAAGCTATACTGTTAGATTAACTAGCACAAGAGGTTAATTTAGTGTAAAATAGAGTAGTAGAATATTTACAGATTTATTTTATAATAATGGGTTAAGGAGGCAATGGATGGGTTACAAATTAGTAGTCATTGATATGGATGGCACACTTTTAAACAGTGAAGATAAAGTATCAGAGGAAAATAAAAGAGTATTGAAAGAACTTCATAAAAAGGGAGTCCATGTAGCAATAGCTACAGGAAGGATATATACCACCGCAAGGGTCTATGCAAAATACTTGGGAATTGTTACACCTTTAATATCTAGCAATGGCGCTATGGTTAAGAACTTGGAAAATGATGAAAAAATCTATGCTAATCCTTTAAGTAAAGAAAAGTGTATAAAGATTATTGATACATGTAGAGAAAATAATTTGCATTTCTATTTCTTTAGTGAGGATACTATATTTGGTGAAAGACTTGAAAAAAGACTATTATATTTTTCAGAATGGGGAAAAACTTTAAAGGAAGAAGATAGAATAAAGGTAGAAGTTGTAAAGGACAGTAAAGAAATCGTAGCGAAAGAGGTTATCTATAAATTTGGAATCCAATCTGATAATATTGATGCATTGAATTTTGCTATAAAGGAACTTAAAAGTAATCTCGACATTGAAGCCAAAAGATCTTGGATGAATATAGTAGATGTAACGAATAAAGGTGTAAGTAAAGGAAATGCCGTTAAGAATCTAGCTCAATCTCTTGGAATTAAGAGGGAAGAAGTTATAGCAATCGGAGATAATGAAAATGATATAAGCATGTTGGAATATGCAGGTTTAGGAATTGCCATGAGTAATGCTAAAGACAGTATAAAAAAAATAGCCGATTATATCACCGATACAAACGACAATGATGGAGTGGCTAAAGCAATAAAAAAATTTGTACTATAAAAAGAAGTGTTGACAATGATATGCTCTCGTGCTATAATAAGATTTGCATCTTAATTATACTATTTTGAAGTTGGTGTCAATTATGGCAAAGGGTAAAGTTATTACAAACAATAAAAAAGCGAGACATGATTATTTTATCGAAGAAACCTATGAAGCTGGAATAGCTTTAAAGGGAACAGAGGTAAAGTCTATACGTCTTGGAAGGGTTAACCTTAAAGATGGATATGCTGAAGTAGACGGCGGAGAAGTATATCTTCACAACGTTCATATAAGCCCCTATGAAAAAGGAAACATCTACAATGTAGACCCGACTAGGACAAGAAAGCTTCTTATGCATAAAAGGGAGATACGAAAGCTGATTGGATATACTACTCAGCAGGGGTATACATTGGTTCCTTTAAAACTGTATATAAACGATAGAGGACTGGTAAAAATAGAGCTTGCAGTAGCTAAAGGTAAAAAACTATATGACAAGAGACAAAGTATTGCTAAAAAAGATGCAGAAAGAAGGATACAAAAAGAACTAAGACACCGACAAAAAGGATATTAGTAATATGAGATAGAATATAAGTTACAGGTTACCGAGAACACTCTAAAGTGTGACCTGAATTTTTTAAGAACTAATAAATGTGTCGAAGACGCATTTATTCATGGGGGCGTACTGGTTTCGACGGGGGTATGGATCCAGGAGTAGCGAGTCGTTGTAGCCAAGCAACGTAAAAAGTGGCAACTTAAATATAAACGCAGATAATAATTACGCTTTAGCTGCGTAAATAACGCAGCCGTCCAGCCTAGGCAACCCGCGGCTTAGGACCTGGGCGTCGACTAGCGGGGAACCACTCTTGGGGACGTCCTGACCTTAGAGTGATTTAATTGGGACTGGCCGAAGGAATAGCCTGTCATTGGGCGATTCCCGAGGCGAGACTTTAAAACAATGACTGCGCTCGGAGAATCTTCTGGTGAAGTGCTTTCGGACGTGGGTTCGATTCCCACCGCCTCCACCAATAAATGAAAACCCTAGGTTTACTTGACTGTAAATCTAGGGTTTTTAAAATGCCAAAAATAAAATTTGGTTTTAGCTTTCTTTTGGAAAACAGTGCTATTTGATAGGTGAATACAATACATATAGACTAAAAATTGCAAAATCACATCTTATTGCAATGGGAGGTCTTATATAAACACTCAATGTAGACGAAAATATACAATTGAAATTTTACAAAAATCTGGAGAAACATTTTATGTGTATTACATTACCAGTTATAAAGAGGCTCTGAAAGTGAGAAGTATGACAGGAAATATAACTTACGAACAAGAAAATTCCTATGAATAGGTTGTTTTATAATGAGTTAAAGAAAATTTATTTAAATTGATTCATTCTATGGATTGTATTATAATAAACTAGAAAATTTCAATCATTAAAAAAACATAAATAGGGGAGATATCATGAAGAATTGTTTGGTAGCACAATCAGGAGGTCCAACCTCTGTAATAAATGCTAGTGTAGTTGGAGTTGTAAATGGAAATAAGGAGGCTAAACTATATGACAAAGTATATGGCGGTTTAAACGGGATAGAGGGTATCCTACAAAAAAGAATTGTGGACTTATCAAAGTTATCTGATAATGAGTTAGAGCTGTTTAAATATACCCCATCTTCTGGTTTAGGGTCTTGTAGATATAAGATGAAGGATTTTCATCAAGATGATAGTGAGTACAAAAAGTTATTCGGTTTAATGGAAGATTTAGAGATTCAGACTTTATTTTATATAGGCGGAAATGATTCTATGGATACAGTAGATAAGCTTAGCAAATATGCGAAATTAAAAGGGATAAATAAACAAGTAGTAGGTATCCCAAAAACTATTGATAACGATTTATGTTACACAGATCATACACCTGGGTTTGGTAGTGCAGCTAAATATATTGCAACCTCGGTACTGGAAACCTATTTGGACTCAAGCGTGTATACTGACAATGGAATTTTTATTATTGAAACTATGGGTAGGGATACAGGATGGCTAGCGGCAAGCGCAGCCCTTGCAAAAATAAATGGGGAATCCGTTGCTGATTTTATTTATTTGCCTGAAGTTAGTTTTTCAAAGGAGCAGTTTTTAAAGGACGTAAGTAAAAGATTTAAGGAGAAAAACAAAGTATATATAGTGGCTTCTGAGGGAATCAGAGATGAAAATGGTAATTTCCTCTTTGAAATGGGCACTGCTGGTAAACATGATGGGTTTTCTCATGCACAGTTAGGTGGAGTAGGTAATTATCTAAAAAGGTTAATAATTGAAAACAAGATCACCTCGAGGGTTAAAGCTCTGGAGCTTGGAGTTTCTCAGCGCTGTGCTATGCACTGCGTATCTAACACAGATATTGAAGAGGCTTATAAGGTAGGAAAGGATGCTGTTAAGTATTCAGTAAATGGAAGTACAGGATATATGGTAGGAATTAAAAGAATAGAAAATGACCCATATACAATAGAAACGGTTCAAGTTGAAGCATCTAAGGTAGCAAATAATGTAAAATATTTTCCCGTTAAGTGGATTACTAAAGAAAATAACAATGTTACAGAAGATGCTGCAAAGTATATTGCTCCATTGGTTATGGGAACACCTAATTTATCTATGGAAGGAGGATTACCTAGATTTTTTAATCCCTTGTTTAACAAGTAAATAATAACAACTTAGTAAAAAATATTTATCGACACTTAATTAAGAGCATATTTCAAACAAATTCCTTATTTGCGATGTATATCTTAAAATATCATCCATGGAATTTAATCTAACTTAATCTTGAGTAAACTGTAAAAAGACTTTACAGTCAAAATTACTCCCAAATAAGTTTATTACTAATACGGCCTTCACCCCAGTAATTTAACGAACAATCATAGTCTTTAAATAAATAGTTTGCATAATAGTGTAGGGCAAACTCTTCATCTTTATTCACAGAATTGTTTTTTTTGCTATTAGCATCTAAAGTAGCAAATTTTGGATTGTTTTTATTAAGAAACATCATATTTTCACGATTCATATAAATTACCTCCTATAAATTAAATTATTTCACTCTTATCTGGTGATTCTAATTATATGAATTAGTTTGAATTTTTTGACCGTATAGTTATTTACTCTTTCATTGCTCTTAATTAAGTGTCAAATTTTATCAATTGTTTATTTGTACTTATAATAAATATAGAGTAAAACACTACCTTTAGTTAGAGAGTTTTAATCTAGATAATAAAAAACCGTCCTTAAAACTTTGGTTTTTAAGGACGAGCTATTACCCGCGGTACCACCTTAATTGCATTATTAAAATGCCTTCTTTGGGTTTATTCAAACCTAAGCCTTTATCGGGGCTACCCGGTACCAACTAGTAGCTTGAAGCTTTCGAAGATACTGTTCAGGAGTGATCCGTATAATATAGGCAGTATCGGCTTTCAGCGAACACCGACTCTCTGGAACTGCTCATATAAAATACCATTCTCCCTCATCACATTGAAACTAAAATTATTTAGTAGTTGTATTGTATTATAGCAGCGAAACAAATATAAGTCAACATAATTTTTAGAAAATTATGTTTTTTCCAAAAAATTAGAATAACCTTAAAAAATTTGCATGAAGATTTTACAAAAGAAAAAATATAAAAAACTCAAAAAAGTATTGCAAAAAATTAATAATTATTATATAATGCGTATATAAATTAAATATATTTTGATAGGCAAAGGTGTCTACAATTAGGAGAACTTTATCTCTCTTAGTTTGTGGGCACCTTTTTAGTTTTGTATGCATACAGAAACTAAAAGATATTAATTTTGAAGGGAGAGAATCATTATGGATTATGGAATTGCAATTAATACTGTATGGGTTTTAATAGCTACTGCTTTAGTATTTTTTATGCAAGCAGGTTTTGCGATGGTAGAAACCGGATTTACAAGAGCAAAGAATGCAGGAAATATTATAATGAAAAATCTGATGGATTTTGCTGTAGGATCTTTGATTTTCTGGATTTTAGGATTTAGCATTATGTTTGGCGAGGATTTAGGAGGATTTATAGGAAAAATTGATTTATTATCTCTTGGAAGCTTTAAGCATTTAGGACTGGATATACCAAAGGAAGCATTTTTGATTTTTCAAACAGTATTTTGTGCTACTGCTGCCACGATAGTCTCAGGAGCTATGGCGGAGAGGACTAAATTTATTTCATATTTGATGTATAGCTTTATAATTAGTGCAATTATATATCCTGTGGCAGGCCATTGGATATGGGGTGGTGGTTGGTTGGCACAATTAGGATTCCATGATTTTGCCGGGTCGACAGTAGTTCACTCTTTAGGTGGATGGTCAGCTCTTATAGGTGCTTGGATTGTGGGGCCGCGTATAGGAAAATATAGCAAGGATGGAAAATCAAATGTCATTAAGGGACACAGTCTCACCCTTGGTGCATTAGGGGTTTTCATACTGTGGTTTGGATGGTTTGGATTCAATCCCGGTTCAACATTATCTGGTATGGATTCGATAAGTATTTCTCATATATTTGTAACTACTAATTTAGCTGCAGCGGCAGCAGCAGTTGTTACAATGCTTATATCCTGGTCACGATATGGAAAGCCTGATGTTGGTATGACCTTGAATGGCGCTTTAGGAGGACTGGTAGCTATTACGGCGGGTACAGATGTTGTTAGTCCTTTAGGAGCAGTACTTATAGGTGCTATAGCGGGAGTTGCCATAATATTTAGTATAGAGTTTATTGATAAGGTATTAAATATAGATGATCCTGTTGGAGCAGTAGGTGTTCATGGCATTTGTGGTGCAGTGGGAACTATTTTAGTAGGTGTTTTTGCTATAGATGGAGGTCTTCTCTATGGAGGAGGTATTGAGTTTTTAAAGGTGCAAATGGTAGGTGTTGGAGCTATAGCCTTGTGGACATTAGTTACAACATTTATACTATTTAAAACCGTCGATATTACTATTGGGTTGAGAGTAACTGATGAAGAAGAAAAAATGGGATTAGATAAAAAAGAACATGGAACCGAGAGTTATGCAGATTTTCAGCCAAGGGGAATTTACTTAAAAAGTAAAGAGGCTTAGTTTTTTAAAAGAAAAATCCTTGATTCACAATTTAGTAAATCAAGGATTTTTCTTTTTTGGAAAGATTAAATTAACCGTTTAAGATGATTTAAATAAAGTAAAAGCAAGGATTTAAAGCTGTAGGAATCAATTGGAAGTATAATAATAGCAAAAAAAATAAATACTTTTATAGACGAAAAAATTGTTTTATTTTTTCAAACTTAAAGCCAAATTCAAACCAATGAATAGAAGTATAACTTACTTCAAACAATATCTATATAATGACAGTTTAATAGGTTTAAAAGGAGTGATAGATATCAAAGCAGTATTAATGGCAGGTGGAAAGGGAACAAGACTTAGACCACTCACATGTAATATACCAAAACCTATGGTACCTATTTTAAATAAACCCATAATGGAATATTCTATAAATCTTTTAAAAAAATTTGGAGTAGAAGATATGGCTGTGACAATGGCATATCTACCTTCTATTATTACAGATCATTTTGGTAGGGGAGAAGAGTTAGGTGTTAATTTACATTATTTTGTTGAGGAAACACCTTTAGGAACAGGAGGAAGTGTGAAAAATGCAGAAGAATTTCTGGATGATACATTTATTGTGATAAGCGGTGATGCATTAACAGATATTGATATTAAAAAGGCAATTGAATACCATAGAATAAAAAAATCCAAGGCCACTTTGCTGTTAAAAAAAGAACCTGTTCCATTAGAATATGGAGTAATAGTTACAGATGATCATGGCAAGATAATTAGATTTTTAGAAAAACCAAGCTGGGGAGAAGTATTTAGTGACACTATAAATACTGGTATATACATATTGGAACCGGAGGTTTTAGACTACTATAAAAAAGGTGATAACTTTGATTTTAGCAAAGATCTATTCCCTAAACTATTAAGAGATAAAGTACCCATGTATGGATATGTTATTGATGATTATTGGTGTGATGTAGGTGACTTGGGATCTTATATGCAGTCCCAATTTGATGTAATAGATAGGAAAGTGAAGGTTACGTTAAACATCAGTGAAATAGAAAAAGGGATTTGGATAGATGAAGGAGTTAAATTATCTAGCAGCGTAAAACTACATCCCCCTGTATATATAGGGAAAAACTCAATAATAGGTGAATCAGTAAATATTGGCCCATATGCTATAATTGAAGACAATTGTTGCATAGAAGAAGGGGCATCGTTAAAGAAAACCATTGTATGGAATAATAGCAAAATAGGAAGAAATGCTGAGTGCAGAGGCAGTGTTATTTGCAATAATGCTCTCATTGAAGATAGAGGTAACTTGTTTGAGGGCTCTGTTGTAGGGGCGGGAAGTATACTATCTTCAGGTGTAGTTGTAAAACCCAACATTAAAATCTGGCCTGATAAGAAAGTTGAAGAAAATACAGTAGTTTATCAAAATCTTATTTGGGGAACTAAGGTATCAAAAACTCTTTTCGGATATAGAGACATATCTGGTGAAGTTAACATAGATATTACTCCAGAATTTGTATCGCGTTTAGGATCGGCCTTTGCCTCAGTCATGAAGGGTGAAGACACTTATGTTATAGGGTGCGATGATTCTAGTGCAGCAAATAATTTAAAAAATGCATTAACTACAGGAATACTTTCAACCGGTGCAGGAGTAATAGATATAAGTAGTTCTACCATGGCTATGAATAGGTTTGCAGTAAGACATTACAATGCTGATGGAGGAGTATATATCAGGATGGATTATTCTGCATCTAATATTATCCGAATAGAGTTTATTAATAGGTATGGAGCAAATATTGACAGAACTACAGAAAGAAAAATAGAAAATATATTTAATAGAGGAGATTTTGAACGTTGTAATTCAGATAAGATTAATGACGTTGTAAAGATTCATAATTTTTCCTACCTTTATACTAAAGGAGGCGTAGATTTACTTCAGGATATATCAAAAATTAAAAGACGAAATCCAAGCCTAATAGTTGCATCGAGATCAGATAGCGTGATTAATAATGGTAATACTTTTTTTAAACGTATTGGATGTCAGGTTAAGCCAGTTTATCTTATCGATGATTTTAGATCGGTAGATAAATATTTTTCATATATTTCAAGGGAAGTGACAAAAAGAGGGGCTGACATGGGAATAATTTTCAGTGAAAATGGTGAAAATATAATATTGATTGATGAGAAAGGCCGTGTCATAGACAAGGAAAAATACTTGGCATTAATTTCTCTTGTAACACTGAAAGCCAGTGAGGCTAAAAAACTGGTTATGCCTAACAATTCGCCTAACATTCTTGAGAATATGGCAAAGGAATATGGTGCTGAAGTGATACGTACAAAATCAAATCTGTCGGATATAATGAACGAAATGTTAAATAGAAACAACTATACAAAGGATTCATTGCTTCAATATACCTTATATTTTGATGGAATCTGGGGTGCAGGAAAAATAATAGATTTTCTTGTTCAAAGAGATATGAGCTTAGGAGAACTGTTTAATGAAATTCCTGATTTTTACTTTATCAAAAAAGAAATTGAATGTGAATGGAAGGATAAGGGAAGAATTATAAGGGAGATTATTGAAGAATATAAGGATAAAGATATAGAACTTTTTGAGGGAGTGAAGATTAATGATTCTAGAGGATGGGCTTTAATACTTCCAGACAGTGAAAAACCTGTATTTAATATCTATACTGAAGGATGTTCTGAGGAATACGCAGAGGAACTGTCTTCATTCTTTAGTGAAAAAGTAAAGAATTTACTAAAAAATCAAGGGCGATAATGCCTTTGATTTTTTTAAAAAGATAAAAAGAAAGGACGAAAGAGGTTATGACTATATTAATTGTTTTAGCTGCGGCTATTCTTTCGTTGTTAGTTATGAACTTTTACAAAAAAAATAGCATAGAAATGAAAAGCCTTAGAGATATATTACTGAATACTGAAGAACTTGAAGTTCATGCAGCGGAAGTTGCAAGAGGTCATACAGTTCATAAAAAAAGAAGGTCAACAGGGGTCCTTCTTAAAAGACTTGATTATAACTATAAGTTTATTGCATCGGTTTATAAGGAACTAAGGTGCATGGCTAAAGAAAATTTATCGGTGCCTCTTGCTTCTGAATGGCTTCTTGATAACTTTTATCTAATTGAAGAACAGGTAAAGGAAATAAGACAGAACCTGGTCAAAAAACGATTTTTAAAACTTCAAGTTCTAGATACGGGAGTTCTCAGAGGATATCCAAGGATTTATGCACTAGCACTTGAATTAATCTCACACACTGATGGAAGATTAGATGAAAGGGATTTGGAAAAATTTATCAACTCATATCAAACTAGGCGTATTCTTTCAATTGCAGAGGTTTGGGCTTTATCCTTAATGATTAGAATGGCCCTAATCGAGTATATAAAAAATATATGTGAAAAAATAAGGGAGACACAGACGGAATGGACAAGGATTGAAAGACTAGATTATGGTGATTATGATAAGCTTTTAAAGATTGTAAAGAATGATATGGAAGAAATGGAAGGAGTAAATCCATATTATGTAGAGAGATTGTTAAGAAGGATAAGAAAGGAAGGAATTAAACAGGGAGAGATTCTTGAATATATAGACAAAAAGCTTGGCGAATATAATACATATCGAGACAAGGTGATTCAGCAGGTACATCAAGAACAAGCCGCTAAAAAAATTTCAATAGGTAATGCAATAACAAGTCTGAAACTGGTTTCTACAATCGATTGGAATGAGATATTTGAAAGTCTTAGTGTAGTTGAAGAGATCTTAAGGAATGACCCTAGTGGCATTTATACTGAAATGGATTTTGAATCAAGGGATTATTACAGAGGACAGATAGAGAATATAGCAAAAATGTGTGAAACCTCTGAAATAAAGGTTGCAAAAAAAGCTATTGAACATGCAAGGACAGCCCTGGATAAAGGAAAAGATGAAAAGCTTCGACATGTAGGATATTATATTATTGGCAAAGGCAGAAAATCCCTAATGTCTGATTTAGATTGCAAAAAAACAATAATAAATCTAGGCGAATATCCTTTATACATTTACATATTTCCTATTAGCATATTGACATTAATAATGACTGCATTTTTTGCCTACTATGCCTATATGTATTCAGACAGCATGACCATAGGAATTTTAGCAGGGTTTTCTGTTTTAATACCTGCAAGTGATATATCCATAGCAATTGTTAATTGGATCGTAACACATGTTGTTCCACCAGCTTATTTACCAAAACTTGAATACAGAAAGGGTATTCCTAAAGAGGCTTCCACCCTTGTTGTAATTCCTACATTGCTTCCTAATGAAGAAAGGGTAACAGAGCTTTTAGACCAGCTGGAAGTATACTATAATGCAAATAGAGATAAAAATATATATTTTGCCCTTGCCGGAGATTTTAAGGATTCAGAAAGCAAAGAAGATCCAAGCGATAAAAAAATCATAGAAAGGGCACTAAAGGAAATAAGAAAATTAAATGATAAGTATAGAAAAGACAAGGATATTTTTTACTTTTTTCATAGACATAGACAGTATTCAGAAGGACAAGAAAGGTGGATGGGGTGGGAGAGAAAAAGAGGAGCCTTAGTAGAATTGAATCAATTATTACAGGGCAGGAAGGATACATCCTATTCGATTATAGAAGGAGATTTATCAAGCCTACAAAATAAAATAAAGTATGTTATTACCCTTGATGGAGATACTAAGCTTCCAATTGGAGCTGCCCGGAAACTTATTGGAACCATATCTCACCCACTTAACAGAGCTGTTTTTGATAATAAAAAAGGAATAATTATCTCCGGATATGGGATTATACAACCTAAAATAGGTATTGATATAGAAAGTGCCAATAGTTCTAAATTTACAAGGATTTTTGCAGGACAGGGAGGAATAGATCCCTATACTACTGCTTATTCAGATGTGTATCAAGATTTATTTGGAGAAGGCATATTTACAGGAAAGGGCATATATGATGTTGATGCTTTCAACAAGACTTTAACTAATGCAATACCTGAAAATACAGTATTGAGTCACGATCTTCTTGAAGGGAGCTATTTGAGAACAGGACTTGCTACGGATATTGAGCTTATCGATGGCTATCCATCAAGATATAGTTCATATATTATGAGACTCCATAGATGGGTCAGAGGTGATTGGCAACTTATTAGATGGTTATTTTCCAGTTCACTTTCTAGATTATCCAAATGGAAAATATTAGATAATTTAAGGAGAAGCCTCGTATCTGTAAGTTTGATGTTGCTTTTAACTTTAGGATTAACTGTTTTGCCGGGAAATGCTTTTATATGGATAGGATTTACTTTAATAAGTATAGGCTTTCCATTAATGCTAGCATTCGTTGATTATCTTATCAATAGATACTATAGGGCTGTCAGAGAAAAGTTGAATGGAAATCTTATATGTGGTTTTAAGGCTGTTTCATATCAAATTTTACTTAGTTTTTTATTTTTACCTTACCATGCATATATGATGGTAGATGCCATCATAAGAACTTTATACAGAGTTTTTATTTCTAAAAAGAATCTCCTAGAATGGACTACAGCAGCAGATGTTGAAAAGAAATTAAAAAATGATTCTAAAAGTTTTATTATGAGGATGAGATCTGCAATATATATAGCTATTTTACTTTGTATATTGGTAATAGCTACTAGACCATATAATTTGATATATATTTTGCCAAAATTAGCAAGAAAGAAGTAAAAAAGAAGGAAAAGTTAGACGAAAAAGGTGATAAAGTCCTAAGAACTGTAGCAAGAAAGACATGGGCATACTTTGAGGACTTTGCGGGACAAGAGAATAATTACCTTCCTCCTGATAACCTTCAAGAGGATCCGCCAAATGGTTTGGCCTATAGAACTTCACCTACTAATATAGGCATGTTGTTGATTTCCATCCTTGGAGCTAGAGATTTCGGGTATATTTCAACAATAGGTATGATTGATAGACTTGAAAAAACCATATCCACCATAGAAAGACTCGAAACTTGGAATGGGCACCTGTACAATTGGTATGACATAAAGAGTCTCGAACCCATAAGACCATTTTTTATATCTACCGTAGATAGCGGAAATCTAGTGGGATATACATAGATGAAATATTAGATAAAAGGGAAATAAGGGTAAGGGAATGGAAAGAATTTATCAATGTTGTAAAAAGCGACCAGTATGAGGGTACTTATTGGGGATACAAACTTTATGAGATGATAGAATCATTTATGGACGAAACAGACAAAATCTTCCCTGCAACAGACTATATAAAAACAAATAAGGGAAAAAGCTACTATAACAAAATAATCGATCAACTACAAGCTATTGAAAAAAATAACTCTCTGATAGATTTGATTGAGATTTATAAAAAAATACTGATTTATATAGATGAAGCTTTAAAGGAGGTCAAACACAGTAAAGAAGATAAGAAAAATCTCATAAATTTGAAGAAAGATGTTAATAGGGCTAAGGAATATGTTCTATTAAACCTAGATAAGGCTGAAGATTTACTGAAAAGAATAACTAGATTAATAGATGAAACCGAATTTGCTCCTCTTTATGATTCAAGAAGACATTTATTTGCCATTGGATACAATATAGAAGACAACAAGCTTGTAAATTCTTATTATGATCTTTTGGCTTCAGAAGCGAGAATAACAAGCTACATAGCCATTGCCAGAGGCGAAGTGCCTATAAAACACTGGTCAAAACTTGGTAGAGCCTTGTCAATAGTCGATGGCTACAGGGGACTTGTTTCTTGGACAGGCACAATTTTTGAATATTTGATGCCTGCATTGATAATGAAAAACTATAAAAACACTTTGTTGGATGAAACATACGGAACTGTCATAAAGGCACAAAAATCCTATGGAGAAAAGAGGGGAGTACCTTGGGGAGTTTCCGAGTCAGGATATTATGCCTTTGATGTTAATTTCAACTATCAGTATAAGGCCTTTGGAGTATCAGATCTTGGACTTAAAAGGGGATTAATTGAGGACATAGTTGTATCACCATATTCTACTCTATTGACCGTTCCTTTTGAGCCAAGAGATGCAGTGAAGAATATGGAAGAATTGATATCAGAAGGATTAGAAGGGGATTATGGCTTTTATGAAGCAGTAGATTATACTCCAAAGAGAACACCCTATGGTGAAAAGAAAGGAATAGTTAAAAGCTTTATGGCCCATCATTTGGGAATGAGCTTTATAGCGATCAACAACTATTTGTACGACAATTTAATGCAGGATAGATTCCACGCTGATCCTGTTATAAAGGCAGGTGAGGTGCTGCTGCAAGAAAAAGTTCCTCTAAGGGTAATTATAACAAAGGAATATAAAGAAAAGGTGAAACCATTAGAAGAGATACCGGTAGAAAACAGAAAAGTAACTAGAAGTTTTGGGGCTATAGAGTATCCTCTACCTAAATGTCATATACTTTCAAATAATAGATATTCTGTGATGATTACTAATGAAGGTAGTGGATATAGTAAGTCGGGAGATTTACAGGTTACAAGATGGAGAAAAGATGTAACGACAGGGAAATATGGAACCTTCATATTCCTAAGAGAAGTACAATCAGGTAACATGTGGTCTGCTACCTATGAACCCATTAATAAGGAACCCGATGGATATAAAGTCCTATTTTCTCAGGATAAGGCTGAATTCATCAGAACAGATGAAAATATAGATACACATACAGAGATTGTTGTTTCCTCTGAAGATAATGTGGAAATTAGAAAGGTTACCTTAACTAACCACAATAATTATCCGGTGACAGTGGAGCTAACAAGCTATTTTGAAACTGTAATAACTAGGCATGCTTCCGATGTTGCACATCCAGCATTCAGCAATCTCTTTATAAGAACAGAAATGCTTTCCGAGTATGACAGCATTTTGGCTTCAAGAAGACCAAGAGAAACTGATGAAGAGACTGGCTGGGCTGTCCACACTGTGGTAACAGAGGGAGAAATAGTAGGAAACCTTCAATGTGAAACTAATAGGGAAAACTTTATTGGAAGAGGAAATAATTTATCGAATCCATCAGCATTGTCAAAACCCCTAACAAATACGACGGGAATAGTAATAGATCCAATTATGAGCTTAAGAAGAACTGTTAAAATAGAACCGTCGGACAAAGTAGAGGTATCCTTTATAACAGGGGTAGGCAAAAGCAGAGAAGAAGTAGTAGAGATAGCAAAGAAATACCATAATAGCGCTTCAATTTCTAGGGCATTTGATCTAGCGTATTCAAGAAGCCAAGTAGAGGTAAGCTATCTAAATCTAAGTTCAAAGGAAATCGAAACCTATCAGGATTTGATTTCACATATAATTTTTGCAAGTCCAGTTAGAAAAAAAAATCAGGATATACTTAAGCAAAACAAAAAAGGTCAGTCAGCCCTGTGGGCCTACGGAATATCTGGCGACAATCCTATAGTGCTTGTTACAATCGATAAGGAAGATGACATTGATATAGTAAATCAAGCTCTTAAAGCCCATGAATACTGGAAAATGAAGGGGTTAAAAGTTGACCTTGTAATACTGAATGAAGATAAAAGTAACTATATTCAGCCTCTTCAAGACTACATTAATGAGCTGCTCTTTGCAAGTCATAGCAGGGATATGAAGGATAAACCTGGAGGAGTGTTTATAAGGAAGGCAGATATAATGCCTAAAGAAGATATTGTACTCCTTTATACTGCTGCGAAAGTTGTTTTAAAAGGAGATGAAGGCTCAATAAGTTCTCAAATTGTCATTGAGTATGATAGAGATGAGCTTCCAAAGAAAAAGAGATTTAACAGTAGTGATATAGTGTATTCAAATGAAGAAATTAAATTCCATGAGCTTAGATATTTCAATGGATACGGGGGCTTTAGTGAAGATGGGAAGGAATATATTATAACTTTAAAAGGAACTAAACATACACCTGCCCCTTGGATAAATGTAATTTCAAATGAAAAATTTGGATTTCAGGTATCTGAGAGCGGTTCAGGTTTTACATGGGCAGAAAACAGTCGTGAGAATAAATTGACACCATGGACAAATGATCCCGTATCAGATACTCCAGGAGAGATAATATATTTGAGAGATGAAGAAAGTGGGTGTGTTTGGACAGTTACACCCCTTCCCATAAGAGAGAAAGAAGAATATGTAGTAAGACATGGATTTGGATACTCAAAATTTGAGCACAACAGCCATGGAATAAACCAAGAACTTACCATGTTTGTTCCGGTAGATGATCCGGTAAAAATAAATCTGCTAAAGTTAAAAAATAATTTCCAATCAAGAAAAAGGTTTACTATTACCTATTATATTAAGCCTGTCCTTGGAGTAACTAGAGAGAAAACTATGGAATATATTGACTCAGAAATCCTTAGAGACACAAATTCTTTTACAATTAAGAATTCATACAACACGGAATTTCCTGGACGAATAGCCTTTATAGACTCGTCTGAATCTATAAAGAGTTATACAGGGGATAATAATGAGTTTATAGGTCGAGCAGGAAATTTAGATAATCCGGAAGCCTTAAGGAGAGAAAGGCTTTCAAACAGAGTAGGTTCAGGATTCGATCCTTGTGGTGCAATTCAAATTGAAGTAGAGCTAAATGCATATGAAGAAAGGGAAATAGTTTTTCTTTTGGGTGAAGTTAATGATCTTGAAAAAGTAAAGAAAGTTGTAAATGAATATAGAGATATTGGCAGAGTAAAAAAAGCTCTTAAAGAGGTAAAAGAAAACTGGAATAACATATTGCAAACAGTCACTGTAAATACTCCTGATCTGTCGATGGACCTAATGATAAATTACTGGCTTTTATATCAGACTATATCATGTAGACTGTGGGCAAGGTCAGCCTTTTATCAGTCGGGAGGTGCCTTTGGTTTTAGGGATCAACTTCAGGATGCAATGAATTCATTGTACGTTTATCCTGAAAAAACGAGAGACCAGATTCTACTTCACAGTGCCCATCAATTTGTAGAAGGAGATGTTCAGCATTGGTGGCATCAGACACCGTCTGCTGAGGCAGATAAAGGTATAAGGACCAAGTTCTCTGATGATTTGCTTTGGCTTCCATTAGCTACGGCAGAATATGTTGAAAAGACTAATGATTTTAGCGTTTTGGAGGAGGAAATAGGATATATTGAAAGTGATCCATTAGGTGAAGATGAAGATGAAAAATATGATATTCCGAGAATATCCAGTGAAACTTCTTCAGTATATGAACACTGCATAAGAGCTATTGAAAGATCTCTCAAGTATGGTCCCCATGATATTCCGCTGATGGGTTCAGGAGACTGGAATGATGGTATGAATAAAGTTGGAAACAAGGGTAGAGGTGAGAGCATTTGGCTGGGTTGGTTCATCTGTTTGATATTAAAGAAGTTTGCTTCTATATGTAAGAAAATGGGGGATCATGAAAGAGCTAAGAGATATATAGAGACGGCCGATAAAATTTCCAACGCAATTGAAAAAAATGCTTGGGATGGACAATGGTACAGAAGAGCGTATTTCGATGATGGGACCCCATTGGGATCATCGAAAAACTCCGAATGTATAATAGACTCGCTGGCCCAGTCATGGTCTGTTATATCAGGATATGGGAAACCTAGTAGAAGCAAAGAAGCTATGGAAGCGGTGGAAAGATATTTAATAAAAGAGGATAAGGGGCTTATCTTACTTTTTACGCCGCCCTTTGATAAGAGCGATCAGGAACCGGGCTACATAAAAGGATACGTTCCAGGAGTTAGAGAAAACGGAGGACAGTATACCCATGGAGCAACTTGGGTAATAAATGCCTTTGCGTTAATGGGTAATGGAGATAAAGCGTGGAAACTGTACAATTTAATAAATCCTATTAATCATGCCAGAACCCCTATAGAATGTTCCACTTATAAAGTTGAGCCCTATGTCATGGCAGCCGATGTATATGCAGTAAGTCCCCACGAAGGACGTGGGGGATGGACCTGGTATACCGGTGCAGCCGGATGGATGTATAGGGTTGGAATCGAATATATTTTAGGACTTAAGAAAAGTGGAGAAAAACTTATAATCGATCCATGCATTCCCAAGGACTGGCCCCAATATAATATGCAGTACAAATACAATAAAACCTTCTATCACATAACAGTTGAAAATCCTAATTGTGTAAATAGAGGTGTAAAACAAATAAAGGTTGATGGAAAAGTTATTGAAGGGAACGGTTTTACTCTTATAGATGATGGAAATGTTCATAAAGTATACGTGACATTAGGTTAAAAAATTAAAAAATACTATTGCATAAATATAGAAGATAATATATAATATTATTTAATACAAGATGTATGAGCAAAAACGGGCAAGGGAGTTCGTTTCGAGGAAAATTATTATTTTCCATGTTATGCTATAAACTAAATTAATAACTACTTGGGCAATGGCGTCCACTTCAAAGGGAATAATGTATCCCTTATGTTGTGGTCGCTTTTTTATTATATTAAAATAAATAAGGGGGAATTATAATGAATATTAAGTACAGTAAAGAAGAACTTTTAAAAAAGGCTAATGATTTAGAACTAGAATTTATTCACTTGCAATTTACCGACATTATGGGCGTTATGAAGAATGTATCTATTACAACAGAGCAGCTTGAAAAAGCACTTGATAATGAAATAATGTTTGATGGGTCATCTATTGATGGATTTGTAAGAATCGAAGAATCTGACATGTATCTAAGACCTGACTTGTCGACTTTTGTAGTATTCCCTTGGAATCCTAAAGAAGCAAGATTAATATGTGATGTGTATAAATCCGATGGAACGCCCTTTGATGGATGTCCAAGAAACACGTTAAAAAAGGTATTAAAAGAAGCAAAGGACATGGGATATATAATGAACGTTGGTCCAGAATGTGAATTTTTCTTATTCCATACCGATGAAAAGGGAGAACCATCCCTTGAAACCCATGATAATGCAGGATATTTTGATTTAGCACCAGTAGATTTAGGTGGAAATGCAAGAAGAGATATGACCATAGCTCTAAAACAAATGAACTTTGAAATTGAAGCATCTCATCATGAGGTTGCTCCTGGACAGCATGAAATTGATTTTAAATATGCAGATGCCTTAACTACAGCTGACAACATTATGACTTTTAAAATGGTGGTAAGAATTATTGCTCAAAGGCACGGTCTTCATGCTACATTCATGCCAAAACCAAAATTTGGTATTAACGGGTCAGGAATGCATACGAATATGTCCCTCGCCACATTAGATGGGAAGAATGCCTTTTTCGATGCAAATGATGATATGCAGCTCTCAGAAACTGCATACCACTTTTTAGGTGGAGTATTAAAGCACGCTAAGGGATTTGCAGCTTTAACAAATCCTACAGTAAATTCATATAAAAGGTTAGTTCCCGGTTATGAAGCTCCCGTACTCATTGCCTGGTCTGCAAGCAATAGAAGCCCTCTTATCAGAATACCAGCTAAAAGAGGTAATTCTACAAGAATTGAATTGAGAAATCCTGACCCGTCAGCAAATCCGTATCTTGCTTTGGCAGTTGTTTTAAAGGCTGGTCTGGACGGCATTAAGAACAAGATTGATCCACCTATACCAGTTACCAGCAATCTTTATGATATGGAAGATATTGAAATGAAGGAAAAGGGTATAGAGAGTCTGCCTGCCAATCTGTATGAAGCAGTAAAAGAATTAACTAAAAACGAAGTAATAAAAGATGCCCTTGGAAAACACGTATATGAGAAGTTCGTGGATGCGGCTTTGCTTGAGTGGAATGAGTATTCAAGATATATTTCTGAGTGGGAACTTGATAGGTATTTAAGAAAGTTTTAATTAGACTCACATCAGTTTGTAGAGACTATAAATGGAAAATGAGGGTAATATATATGATATAGTCCGGAGTGGTATCATGAACAATTACAATATTGTAGTTGCAGACAGTAGTGAGACTTCCAGAAAAAAGGTTTGCGGTTTGTTAGCTAAAAAAGGATATAGAACATATCAAGCTACAGATGGCGCAGGAGCTTTAAGAATTGCAAGGAGTATTTTCCCTGACTTGGTTATCATGGATATCAATCTATGGGGAATTAATGCCTTTGAAGTAGCCAGTATCATAGAAGAGGATAAACTGTCAACTGTTGTATTTATTACAGGGAGTCCAAATTCCGATTTCTATGAAAAACTTCGAACTATGAATATCTTTGCATATATAAACAGGCCTATTAATCCTGATCAACTTTATCAAATCGTAGAGTTTTCAATCATTAATTCAAATAAAATTAGTTTGTTGGAAGAAAAGGTAGAAAAACTTGAAAGTACGTTGGAAGCAAGGAAAAAAATCGATAGAGCGAAAGGGATTTTAATTGAAAAGTTAAAAATTACGGAGAATGAGGCCTATAAGCTACTAAGAAAGAAGAGTATGGATAGTTGTGTATCGATGGAAAAGATTGCTGAAGAAATTATAAAAAAATATTTATAATATTTATACTGCCTCCAGAAGAAAGAAGAATCCTTGGCTTGTACACAATAAGCCAAGGATTTTTTTATCAAAAAACTTAAATTTTTTTTACAAGAAATTGCAGACAATTAATTTAACTCGACTTACTGGTTCTTTATAAATATACTTCAAAAATCTTTTAGGCTCCGTAGAAGAGCTGTTTCAATACAAAACATTTGGAAGTAAAAACAGTTCTTTAAAGTCGCTTTAGAGGAAGGAAATTTTCTCAATTATGAAAAAATATTTGCAAATTTCGAGAAATATGATAAAATATAGATAAATTTTGAAAACGTTTCCGGTAACGTTACCAAAAGTGAGGTTTATATATGAAGAACTTAAATATAAAGGATATAGCAAAGATATCAGGATATGCAGTAAGTACTGTATCTCGAGTTATCAATAATCATCCGGATGTCAAGGATGAAACCAGAGAGAAAATTTTAAAAATAATAGAAAAATATAACTATATTCCAAACAATAGTGCAAGAAATTTAAAAAGAAGTGAGTCAAAAAATATTGGAGTACTCGTTAAAGGTATTTTTAACCCATTTTTTTCAAAAATGGTTCAATCTATTGAAGAAAGAATAGCTGAAGAAGGATATACCATGGTGCTCCATTACAATGATGAGAATTCAGACGATATTGAAGCAGCTGTAGAACTAATAAAAGAGAAAAAGCTAAGAGGACTTGTTTGTCTAGGAGGAAACTTCGATGAATTTGATGAAAGTCAGTTAATTGGCCTTAAAACCCCCATAGTATTGACATCTACAAATATTGTTGAAAAATCAAAAAGCAAGAAAAAATTTTCTAGTGTAATTATTGAAAATGAAAAGGCAGCATTTAAAGCCGTAGATTACCTATGTAGATTATTAGGGCATAAAAAAATTGGAATTATTACTACTGGAGCAGGAGATAGAAGCATTGGACAGCTTAGATTTAAAGGATATAAAAAAGCTTTGAAACAAAACAATATAGACTATAATGAGGAGTTTTTAGAGATAGGTGAGTATACTTTTGAATCAGCATATAAAGCAATGAACAGGTTGCTAGATAAGGACTTAGGAGTAACTGCAGTTTTTGTTACATCAGACATAATGGCCATAGGCGCTTCAAAGGCTATTCTTAGCAGAGGATTGAAAATTCCCGATAATATTTCTGTAATGGGATTCGATGGAATTGAGTATGCAAAGTATTTTCATCCGTCTATTACTACAGTAAAACAGCCACAAGAGGAAATGGGTAATAAGAGTATAGAGATCTTATTTGGACTTATAAAGAGGGAAAAGAAACATCAGCATATAATTTTAGAAACAGAGCTTATTGAAAGAGAATCTTGCAAAAAAATACTATAGGAGGAGTACAATGGCTAAAGTAGTTTTAAAGGGAGTTGAAAAGGTTTACCCAAACGGATTTAAAGCCGTTCATGGGATTGACTTGGAAGTTCATGATGGCGAATTTATGGTCCTCGTAGGACCATCAGGATGTGCCAAGTCCACAACACTTAGAATGGTGGCCGGATTGGAGGAAATTACCAGTGGGACTATTTCTATTGGTGATAAGGTAGTAAATGACGTACCGCCAAAGGATAGAGGGATTGCAATGGTTTTTCAAAACTATGCACTATATCCTCATATGACAGTATATGATAACATGGCATTTTCATTGAAGATTAAAAAGACGGCTAAGGAAATTATTAAGCAAAAGGTAATAGAGGCAGCAAAAATTTTAGATATAGAAAATCTACTGGATAGAAAACCTAAAGAACTGTCAGGAGGCCAAAGACAAAGAGTGGCTGTTGGGAGGGCTATCGTAAGAGATCCTGAGGTATTCCTTTTTGACGAACCATTATCTAATCTTGATGCAAAGCTAAGGGTTCATATGCGGGTACAGCTATCCCAGCTTCATAATAAGTTAAAGGCGACAATGATTTACGTTACCCACGATCAGGTTGAGGCAATGACAATGGGGGATAGAATCTGTGTATTAAATTCAGGAAGAATTATGCAGGTCGACACTCCTTTAAATTTATACAACTATCCCGCAAATAAATTTGTAGCAGGTTTTATCGGTTCTCCTGCGATGAATCTTATCGAAGGAGAACTGTTAAAAGAAAACAATAATATATATGTGAAAATAGGGGGGGGGAAGTTAAAGCTATCAGCTGGAAAGGCTGAAAAGGTACAAAAACATGTCGGCAATAAAATATGGTTCGGCATAAGACCAGAGTACATAAGCACTAGAAACTGGGAATCCAAAGAAGAAGGGATAAAGGGTAAAATAGAGGTACTAGAACATATGGGTAATGAAACCTTTGTATATTTCAAAGCAGGTGGTCAGCAATTTATATCTAGAATTGATTCTGTGGATTCCAGGGTTTTAGAGTCAGGTAACGAACACATATTTATCTTCGACATGGAGAACTGTCATATATTTGACTATGATAGTGAAGAAAATATTAGCCTATAAAAAATAATTAAAGGGAGGACAATGATGATGAAAAGATCCAAGAGGTTTTTAAGTTTTGGAACTATGATGATGCTTATACTTTCTACTTTATTATTTACTGCATGTGGTGCTCAACAATCTACGAACCAAGGAGAATCACAGCAGCAGTCAGGTGAAGAGAAGGAGCAGGTAGTAGTTGATATGTTCCAGTTTAAGGTTGAAATTGCTAAAGAATTAGAGGAAGCTGCAAAGGCTTATGAAAAGGAAAATCCGAATGTTAAGATAAATATTCAAACTGTAGGTGGCGGAGATGATTATGGTGCAGCTTTAAAGGCTAAATTTCAGTCAGGAAATGAACCAGCAATATTTAATGTTGGTGGACCGCAGGATGTTGAAGACTGGATGAGCAAATTGGAAGACTTATCTGATCAGCCGTGGGTAGAGCAGGCACTTCCAGGTATATTATCAGGAGTTACTGTAGATGGCAAAATTTATGCACTTCCATTTAATATTGAGGGATACGGACTTGTATATAATAAAAATATTTTTAAGGATGCAGGTATAGATGCTTCTAAAATAGTTGACTATGAGAGCTTAGAAGCAGCTGTTAAGACTTTAGACGCTAAGATAAAATCTGGGGAAATGAAGGATAAGTATCCATTACTCGAGGCGGTATTCGAATTTCCGGCTAAAGAGACTTGGGTAACAGGCCTTCATACATCAAATGCAGTTTTAGGTCAAGAGTTTGAAAGCTCTATTGATGCATTTAATTCAGATAAGGTCGAACTTAAGTACGCTGATGCATATAAAAAATTAGTAGATTTACAAGCAAACTATTCATCTAATGGTGACTCAAAGGCCAAACTAAATGCAGTTGATTATACTACACAGGTTGAAGAAGGCTTGGCAATTGAAAGAGTTGCTATTATACAGCAGGGTAACTGGATCTATGGAGGCGTTAAAAACGTAGATGAAAACGTTGCCGAAAATTTAGGTATATTGCCAATGCCAGTTGATGGTGCGACAGAGGACTCAATACCTGTAGGTGTACCAATGCACTGGGCAGTTAATAAAAATAGCGATGAAAAAGTTAAAAAAGCTGCAAAGGATTTCTTAAATTGGTTGTATACTTCTGAAACAGGAAAGGATTACATTGTTAATAAATTCTTCTTTATTCCTCCATTAAAGGGATTTGAAAACTTTGAGCCTAAAGACTCCCTTGGAAGGGCAGTAAAAGAGTACGCAGAAAAAGGAAAAACAATTCCTTGGGTATTTATGGGATATCCTACTGCTTGGGGTATGGATGTGTTAGGAAATAATGTTCAAAAATATTTAGCTGGTGAGTATACTTGGAATCAAGTAATTGAAGATTCTAAGGCTAAATGGGAGGAAATGAGATAACATTTACAATAACTGTTCTAATACTCTTGCTTGTAGAAGTAAGAGTATTAGAGCAGTCAGTCATTGGATAAATAGGAGGATACTATGAATAGGACAAAGCTTTGGTTTGCATTTTTTGTAGTACCAATATTAATAGCATTTATAATGGTTGTAATAATACCTGCAATCGTGGGAATCTATTACTCATTTACCGATTGGAATGGAATAAACAACAATGCAAACTGGATTGGATTTAGCAATTATATAAAAGTATTTACTGAGGATAAGCAGTTTATAGAGAACTTTATATTTACAGCAAAATTTGCATTAGTATCTGTAATAACGATTAACCTTTTAGGATTTAGTTTGGCTTTATTGGTTACGAGAGGATTAAAGATTAGCAACTTTCTGAGAAGCATATTTTTTATGCCGAATCTGATTGGAGGTTTGATTTTAGGTTTTGTATGGCAGTTTATTTTTACAAAGGCCTTTGATGCTGTAGGTGATAAATTAGGCATTGCCTTTCTTCAAGGATGGCTGGCTGATACTACTACAGGGTTTTGGGGGCTTGTAATCTTGATGTCCTGGCAGATGGCAGGATATATGATGGTTATATATATAGCGGCTCTTCAAAATATACCAGATTCACTTATGGAAGCTGCCGAGATAGATGGTGCCACCTTCTGGCACAGGCTAGTTCATATAATTATACCTTTAGTTGCACCAGCCTTTACAGTTGGTATTTTTCTTACTCTGTCAAATTCTTTTAAACTATATGATCAAAATTTAGCTTTAACTAATGGAGGCCCCTTTGCTTCCACACAAATGATTGCCATGAATATCTATAATACAGCCTTTAAATTCAATCAGTTTGGTTTGGCACAGGCTAAGGCTGTTATATTTCTTATTGCTGTAGCAGCTATTACCTTAACTCAAATTTATTATAGTAAGAAGAGGGAAGTGGAAATGTAATGAAAAATAAAAGAAAAAGCAAGACTGTATTGTATATAATCAGCATACTTATAGCAATTGTGTTTTTATCACCTTTCTATATAGTTTTAACTAATTCCTTTAAAACTCAAAAGGGCATCTTTATAAATGTAATGGACCTTCCCTTTGGCAAATACTTTGATGCGTTTAATTATATAGATGCTTTTATTGAGCTGAACTTTGTAAAATCATTTTTCAACTCTTTATTTATCACTGTTGCCAGTACCTCAGTTATTATAATATTTGCTTCTATGGCTGCTTGGATGCTGGTAAGGACCAAAACTAAACTTAGCACATTTTTATTTTTTCTATTTGCTGTTGCAATGCTTATACCCTTTCAGGCTGTAATGTTGCCACTGGTTAATATAATGGGGAAACTGGGACTTTTAAATCCCGTGGGTCTTGTATTTATGTATTTAGGATTCGGATCCAGCCTATCAATAATACTGTATCATGGCTTTATTAAGAATATTCCAAATGAACTTGAAGAGGCTGCTATTATAGACGGTTGCAATAAATTTCAAGTTTTTTGGTATATCATATTCCCACTTCTTAAACCAATAACAGTAACTGTAAGTATACTAAATGTTATGTGGATATGGAATGATTTCTTGTTGCCCCAGCTGGTAATAAACAGACCGGAGTGGCAAACCATTCCATTAAAAATGTTTTATTTCTTTGGACAGTTTTCAAAGAAATGGGACTTAGCCCTTGCAGGACTAGTAATTGCTATGATTCCAATAATCATATTTTACCTTATAGCCCAAAAGCATATTATCAAGGGCGTTACTGCAGGGTCTATTAAATCATAGACTGGAGGATGGAAATGAGAGTATATAAAATTGACGATTATGTACTAAAATACAGAATAGGCCATCCCTTTGAAACAGAGGCTGTTATAAGGGATGGAGAAGAAATCGAAAAGAATACCATGGATTATTTTAAAATAAGTCAGGCAACTAAGTTAAGATTAATCTATAAAATGAATACTGATGATATTGTTTTGGGATTAGGAGAAAACCAAAGAGGGATTAACAAACGGGGAGGCATATATGAATCTTATTGTACTGATGATCCTAACCATACTCCCGATAAAAAATCATTATATGGTGCTCATAACTTCTTAATAGTAGATGGAGCTGAAACCTTTGGAGTTTTTATTGATTATCCCGGAAGAGTAACCTTTGATGTGGGATTTACCCATAAGGATTATTTGGAAATCATAGTTGATGACAATAACCTAGACATATACATAATAAATGGAAATAATTTGAAAGAAATAGTAAAAAGTTTTTTAAAGCTTGTTGGACAGTGTTATGTTCCTCCAAAGTGGGCCTTTGGCTATCAGCAGTGCAGATGGAGTTATGAAGATGCTGCGGAGGTAGAGAATATAGCTGACAGTTTTATCAAGAATGATATTCCCTGTGACGCAATATATCTGGATATAGATTATATGGAGGATTTTAAGGATTTTACCATTAGCCATGAGAGATTTCCAAATTTTAAAGCCTTTGTTGAAAAAATGAAGAAAAAGGGCTTCAGATTAATACCGATAATTGATGCAGGAGTAAAAATTGAGAAAGGTTATGATGTATATGAAGAAGGTGTAGCCAATGATTTTTTCTGTGTAGATCAGGATGGGAAACCCTTTGTGGGGGCGGTATGGCCTGGTAGAGTCCATTTTCCTGATTTTTTAAACCCGGAGGCGAGAAAATGGTTTGGACTGAAATATAAAACTCTGCTTGACTGTGGAATTGAAGGTTTTTGGAACGATATGAATGAGCCTGCGATTTTCTATACTGATAGGGGATTAAACAAAGCAATAAAAAAGGCAAAAAAATCTGAAGATGAGAATCTAAACATATATAGTTTTTTTGAGCTTAAAGATACTTTTATAAAAATATCAAACAATTTAGAGGACTACAAAAGCTTTTATCATAAAGTTAAGGGAGAGCTAGTAAACCATGATAAGGTGCATAATTTATATGGCTACAATATGACAAGGGCAGCAGCTGAAGGTTTTGAAGAAATCAAACCTAACAAGAGAGTTCTTATATTTTCAAGATCTTCTTATATAGGAATGCACAGATATTCAGGGATATGGACTGGTGATAATCATTCATGGTGGGATCATATACTGCTTAACATTAAGATGATGCCATCACTAAATATGTGTGGATTTTTATATTCAGGGGCAGATACAGGAGGCTTTAATGGAGATGCTAATGCTGAGCTTGTAACAAGATGGACTCAATTTAGTATCTTTACGCCTCTCTTTAGAAATCATTCAGCTATGGGAACCAGAAATCAGGAACCCTTCGCATTTGATGAGGAAAGCAAGGAAATAATGAAAAGAGCTATAGAACTAAGATATGCAATTATACCCTACATCTATTCGGAATACATGAAAGCGGTTATAAATTGGGAAGTATACTTTGCACCTCTAGTGTTTGAATATGATGATGAAATGTCAAGAAAAACTGAGGATCAGCTTTTAGTAGGAGATTCAATTATGATAAGTCCTATATATCAGGAAAATGTAACTGGTAGATATGTTTGGGTTCCAGAGGACATGCTTTTATGGAAGGTAAAAAAATACAGTGATAGAGAATATGAAATAGTTAAAAAGGGTCATAGATATCTGAATGTTGAGATCGAAGAAATACCTGTATTTATAAGAAAGAATAAAATGTTGATTTTAGGAAAGCATGCTAAAAACGTAGAGTCCATTGATAATAGGCAGCTAGATATAATAGCATTTATCGAAGATAAAACCTCATATATTTATTACGATGATGATGGAAAAACATATGATTTTAAGAAAGGAAAATACTCTGAAATAGCCATTGAAATTGAAAAAGCAGATGGAGAATTTAAAATAAATATTGACAATAGGGGAAACGAAAAGGTTCAAAGACTAAACTTTGAAATAATAGATGTAGACGGAAGTATAACAAAAAAATCAGTAGACATCAATTAATAAAAAAAAGAGTCGCAAGACGCATTTGTCCATTCGCGAAAGCATTGATTAGAGCTATATTTTTAAAAGAGAAGGAGAAACTATATGAAAAAGAGAAGCAGTGGAATTTTAATGCATATTACATCTTTACCTAGTCCATATGGAATAGGAACCTTTGGAAAGGATGCATACGAATTTGTAGATTTCTTAGAAAAATCAGGCCAAAATTATTGGCAGATACTTCCCATTGGACCTACAGGTTATGGAGACTCGCCCTATCAGTCTCTTTCCTCCTTTGCGGGGAACCCTTACTTTATAGATTTGGAATTATTAGTTCAGGATGGATTGATAAGCAGTGAAGATATTGAAGGCGTTGATTTAGGAAGTAATAGAGAAATAGTTGACTATGAAAAAATATTTAAAAATAGAATGCCCTTACTAAAAAAAGCCTTCAAAAAGGGAAGTAAAAAGTATAAAGAACAAATAAAAGTATTCAGGGAAGAAAATGAGCATTGGCTGGAAGACTATGCCCTATACATGGCTGTAAAATATCAGTTTAACCTGAGGTCATGGCAAAAGTGGGATGAAGATATAAAGCTGAGGAAAAAACATGCAGTTAAATATTATAGAAAAAAATTAAAGGATGAAATGGATTACTGGATATTTTTACAGTATATCTTTTTTAAGCAATGGATGAAGCTAAAAAAATATGCTAATGAAAAGGGAATAAGCATTGTTGGAGATATACCTATTTATGTGGCGGAGGACAGTGCAGATACATGGGCGAATAGCGAAATATTTTTGTTGAATAAAGATAAGATTCCCATCAAAGTTGCCGGATGTCCTCCCGATGCCTTTTCTACAACAGGGCAATTATGGGGTAATCCCATATATAAATGGGATCTTTTAGAAGAAAGGAACTTTGATTGGTGGATAGATAGAATAAAGAGAAATGCAAAATTATATGATGTCATAAGAATAGATCATTTTAGAGGATTTGAATCTTATTGGGAAATTCCCTACGGAGATGATACTGCGGAAAATGGTAGATGGGTAAAGGGACCCGGAATGAAACTTTTTAAAACAATAAAAAAGGAATTAGGCGATGTAAATATTATTGCTGAGGATTTAGGTTTTTTAACTTCGGAAGTAATAAAGTTTAGGCAGGATAGTGGATATCCAGGGATGAAGGTACTGCAGTTTGCCTTTGATACCCGGGAGGAAAGTGACTATCTACCTCACAATTATGATAAAAACTGTGTTGTATATACCGGAACCCATGATAACGATACAGTTAATGGATGGATTGAAAATGCTAGAAAAGAAGATGTTAAGTTTGCTATTAAATACTTAAAATTAAACGAAGAAGAGGGCTACAATTGGGGGTTCATTAGAGGAGCTTGGAGTTCCGTAGGCAATCTGGCTATAGCACAGATGCAGGACTTTTTAGGGCTTGGGAGTGAAGCAAGGATGAATATTCCTTCAACAATAGGAGGAAACTGGCAGTGGAGAGTAAGAAAAGAAGACTTAACCGATGAATTGGCTGAAAAAATTTATGAAATTACTAAGCTTTATGGAAGGCAGGGAAGATAATGTTCAATAAAGAGAAATTCAAAGAAGCCATAGAGAGATTCGTCAAAATAAATTATGCAAAGCCTTTGGATAAGGCAAAAGCCTACGAGAAGTACAATGGAATCTCTAAGGCAGTAATGGAAGTAATAGTCGATAATTGGACAAATACGGAAAGAGAGTATCAAAAGGGAAAACAAGCCTATTACTTTTCCGCTGAATTTTTGATGGGGAGAGCATTAGGAAATAATTTGATTAATCTTGGGATTTATGATGAAGTGAAGGAAACTTTAAAAGAGCTTAATATTGATATTAATTATATTGAAGAAATTGAAGAGGATGCGGGTTTGGGAAATGGGGGCCTGGGAAGGCTTGCTGCATGTTTTTTGGACTCAGCTGCAACAATGAATCTTCCTTTAACGGGCTATGGAATAAGATATAAATATGGTATTTTCAAACAAAGATTTGAAGATGGATTTCAGATAGAAGAAGCAGATAACTGGTTGAAATATGGGGATCCTTGGTCCATAAGACGTGATGAAGATGCGGTAATTGTTGAATTCGGAGATGGTAAAGTAAAGGCCATACCCTATGACACACCTATTATTGGGTATGGAACCAAAAATATAAATAAGCTAAGACTTTGGGAAGCTCATCCTATAAAGGAGTTCGATTTCCAACTGTTTAATTCTCAAAAATACGATGAAGCAGTAAATGAGAAAAATAGGGCAGAAAACATATCAAGGGTTCTTTATCCTAATGATTCACGAAAAGAAGGAAAGATTTTAAGGTTAAAGCAACAGTATTTTTTTGTTTCAGCATCTCTTCAGGACTTAGTTGCAAAATTCAAGAAAAGATTTGGTTCTAATTTTCAACTGTTCCCTGAGTACCATGCTATACAACTAAATGATACCCATCCTGTTGTAGCAATACCTGAACTGATGAGAATACTGACCTGTGAAGAAAAGATTGACTGGGAAAAGGCTTGGGAGATAACTATTAAAACATTTGCTTATACAAACCATACTATTTTATCAGAGGCCCTTGAAAAGTGGGATGTGGAACTTTATAAAAAAGTCCTTCCAAAGATATTCGAAATAATTCAGAAGATAGATGAAAGATTTGTAATAGAGTTAAAAGAAAAAGGCTACAATGTCCAAAAGATTAAAAAAATGAGAATTATTTCAGACAACTTAATACACATGGCATGGATGGCAATACATGGCACTCATACCACTAACGGTGTGGCAAAACTCCATACGGACATATTAAAGAGTAGGGAATTAAAAGAATGGTATGAGTTGTATCCAAATAGATTCCAGAATAAGACCAATGGAATTACTCCAAGAAGATGGATTGCCCTTAGCAACAGAGAGTTGACACAATTTATAACAGAACTGCTTGGAAGCGAAGAATGGCTTAAGGACTTATCTAAGCTTGAAGAACTGAAAAAATATGTAGAAGATGAAAAGGTATTAAAAAGATTTTTGCAAATTAAGTATGAAAAGAAACTTGAACTGGCGAATTATATAAAAATCCATGAAGGAATAGAGATAAATCCAAATTCTTTATTTGACATTCAGATAAAAAGGCTTCATGAATACAAGAGACAACTGCTGAATGCTTTTCATATCCTGGATCTATATTATAGGATAAAGGAAAATCCGGAGATGGATATTGTACCGAGAACCTTTATATTCGGCGCTAAGGCTGCGCCAGGATACTTTAGGGCAAAGGCCATCATAAAATATATAAATGAAATAGCTGAACTGATTAATAACGACCCAGATGTAAATGACAAAATAAAGGTTATATTTGTTCAAAATTATAGAGTTTCCTATGCTGAAAAACTCTTTCCTGCCGCTGATATATCTGAACAGATATCTACTGCAGGTAAAGAAGCTTCTGGTACGGGTAATATGAAGTTTATGCTAAATGGAACACCTACCCTCGGAACCTATGATGGAGCAAATGTGGAAATAGTTGCAGAAGCAGGAGAAGAAAACAACTTCATATTTGGTACAAGAGTGGAGGAATTAGAAGAAATTAAGGAAAGTTATGATCCAAAGGAATATTATGAAAATGTTCCAGGATTAAAGAGAGTTGTAGATACATTTATTGATGGAACCTTTAACGATGACGAAACAGGTATGTTTGAAGATCTGTATAAATCGCTGCTGGATGGAACTGATTGGCATAAACCAGACAACTACTACCTGCTCAAAGACTTTGCAGACTATAGAGATGCCCAGGAAAAAGTAGATAAAGCCTATAGAGATAGAATTGAGTGGGCGAAAAAATGCTGGTATAACTTAAGCAGCGCAGGAAATTTCAGTAGTGATAGAACCATATTAGAGTATTCAAAGGAAATATGGGGCATAAAACCTCAAAAAGTAGAATAAAATTTTACTCCCCTCTTTTTATAAATAGATTCACTAAAAAAGGCAAAGGTGTCCTAGGATACCTTTGCCTTTTTTTGGTGAATAAAAATAAAGAGAAGTTTCTTTGAATTTATTGAATATTTCACTTATAATATATTCAATAGGGAATCTTTAGACCTAAATTGGTAGGAGGACAAACTAGATGAAGGCAGCTGTATTCTTTTTGAATATCGTAAAAAAGTATATAATTCTTATACTGTTAATACTTATAGCAATTACAAGTATATTTTTGTATAAGATTCATAAAGAAAGAGATAGTATTTCTTCTGCAGCACCAAGATATCATTTTTACATGATTGCCCAGAACTCTGTAGATCCGTTTTGGAAGGAAGTCAAACAAGGAATTGAAAGTGCGGCAAAGGATTACGGAGTGGCAGTTGAATTTAACGCTCCAAGATTTAACAACCCTATGGACGAGCTCAGATACCTAGATATAGCTATTACCTCCAATGTAGATGGTATAATTACTCATGTTTCCAGTAATCAAGATTTTACCAATCTTATAAATAAAGCTTACAATAAAGACATTCCTGTCGTTACCATAGAAAATGATGATAAAAAAAGTAATAGAAGTGCCTTTGTTGGTACAAACAGTTTTTTACTGGGTAAGCAAGCAGCAAATCTGATGATAGAAGCTACAAAGGGTAGGGCAAATATAGCAATCATAGTTAGTAATGACTATGAACTTGATACTGTAAGCCAGAATATTAAAATCAATGGATTTTTAAGTACAATAAAAAACTATCCTGATATGAAGGTGGCAAAGATATATACATCAAAGATGGGAATTTTAAGTGCTGAAGAAATTACACAATCTATTATAAGCAGTGATAACAATATAGATGCCATATATGCCACCAATTCTGTTGATACATTGGGTGCAGCCCAGCTTATAGTAGAACTTAATAAAGTTGGTGGCATATCTTTGGTCGGCTATGGAGATACAAAAAATATTTTGAGATATATTGGTAAGGGTATTATCTATGGAACTGTAATGAGCGATCCTTATAAGATGGGATATGAGAGTGTTAAGGCATTAATAGATATAAAGGAAAATAATAACGTTTCTACCTTTATAGACACAGGAGTAAAGGTTATAACAAAGGAGAATGTTTTAAAATACCAGAAAAAAGCTGAATCAATTGAATAGTTGGTGAAGACATGAACAAAGATATTTTTAAATTTACAGGCATAAGAAAAAAACTAATTATCTATTACTTAATTACAATTATTTTGCTTAGTGTAACCAGCTTTTTTTCATATTATAATGCAAAGCTGGTATTGACTAGATTAAAGGGAATTATTACAGATTATGTTTATCTAAATGATCTAAATAATGATGTGAATTCCCTTACAATAGAGGTGGAAAGATATCTAACAACAAAATCCTCTGAATCCCTCCTGAATTATTACACTGTTTACAGCAATTTACAGAAAAAGGCAATGGATATACCAAGGAAAGCTGCATATGATACCCAAAGCCTCATGTTGAAGGATATAGGATTTATGATAGATAATCTTCTTGAGGAAACGGATAAGGCTATAAGGGCTAAGAGAGGCAGAATCAGCAGTGAATATATAGCCCATTTTCAAAGATCCAATGAAATAAGCGGACATATAAAATTCTATATAAATAACCTGCTAAACAGTAGATTAGAAAAGGGTTCGGAAAAGTATAATATGATTACTAAAAATATGACCATCGTAAGTTATTTCAATTTATTTTTGATTATAGTATCTGTTATTGTTAATATATTTTTAGCAATTATACTGACTTATCGTTTAACCAGGCCAATAAAAAAATTGGCTTATTTTGCAGAGAGGGTTTCAAAGGGTGATTTTGACATTGAACCTGTTGAAATAAAAACTAATGATGAAATAAATGTGCTAGCAAAGGCCTTCAATAAAATGGTCGTAAATATCAGAAGCTATATAGATGAGATCAAAAGGCAGGCTGAGGTTGAAAAAAAATTAAAGGAGCAGGAGATGCAAAACTTAAAGATGAAAAGTCTTCTAAAGGATGCACAGCTCAAATCCCTTCAGTCTCAAATCAATCCTCACTTTTTATTTAATACTTTAAATACTGCATCACAACTTTCAATGATGGAAGGAGCCGATAAAGCTTCAGAGTTTATAGAAAATGTTGCAAAGCTATTTAGATACAATCTTAAAAAAATTGATGAACCCGTAAGTCTGGCCGATGAAATAAACAATGCAAAAAATTATATATATATTTTAAAGACAAGGTTTGGAAATAAAATAGAATTTTTTACAGATATTGATGAAACAGCTTTAGATGCAGTCATACCTTGTACTATTATTCAGCCTATTGTTGAAAATGCCTATATCCACGGACTTGAAGACCTGGAGCGAAAGGGAGAGATACATCTGAACGTTAAAACCCATAAAGAGAAAATTCTAATTGAAATAATAGATAATGGTATGGGAATGGATGAAAGCCAAGTAAGAGCCTTGATTTCTCAGGATGACGGAGATTTATCAAAGAAACACGTTACAGGAATTGGAATCCACAATGTAATAGACAGACTGAGGCTCTTTTATAATATAGCTGAAATAGAGGACGTTATAGAAATAGAAAGCAGAGTGGGTTACGGAACAAAGGTTACCCTAAAAATACCATATTATAAGGATGTGGTTTATGATGATAAAGCTCTTAATCGCTGATGATGAACACATAGTAATCGAATCTATAAAGTTTATAGTAGAAAAATATTTAAGCAATGTTCAGATCGTGGGAGCTGCAGGTTCTGGAAGGGAAGTAATAGAAAAAGCTCTTGAACTAAAGCCCGATGTCATATTTATGGATATTCGAATGCCGGGTATTAGCGGAATAGAGGCAATTCGACAGATAAAGAATACAAATAATAACACTTTGTTTGTAATAATTACGGCATATGAATATTTTAATTATGCTAAGGATGCAGTAAATTTAGGAGTTCATGAATATTTATTAAAACCATTAAATAAAAATAAGGTTATTGAGACATTGAACAATATTTGTAAAGTTATTTCCACAAAACGTAAAGCTATTCAGAGGGAAATACAATTGAAGGAAAAGATAAATAAGATCATACCTCATATGGAGGGACAGTTTATTTACTCCCAACTTTTCAATGGGAGAGTTATAAAGGATATAAAATTTTATGAAGACATATTTAACATGAAGATAGGGCATGGATATGTAATGCTGGCAATAGTAGATGATCATGAAAATCCTACTAAAGAGGAAAACCTTAAAAATAGCCTGGAAAAACAAAGATTTTATGATATCTTTAGCATGGAACTTAAGGGAGTGGTGCCTTGTCTTATTGGACCATCTCTTCTTGATAGGACAGTAGCATATATTCCAGTTCATCAAAATATGGACCCATACGAAATTAGAAATATGGCTATTGATACTGCTAAAAAAGTTACTGAAAGGGTTAGTAAATTAGTAGGGATAAGTTATAAAGTGGGAGTAGGAAGAAGCTATGGAATAGAAAATTTTTCAAAATCCTATAATGAGGCTTATATGGCTGCGTCGGTTACAAACGGTGATTTAACAACTCACTTTGAAGATATTGCCCCTTCATTAAATAAAATAGATTCATATCCGGTAAATAAGGAAAAGATATTTATTCACAAGATTTTAACGGGAGATATTATAGGAGGATTAAATGTTTTTGAAGAAATTTTTTGGTGGCTTTCTACGAATTACGGAGATGATATTGATAAGATTAAATCACGGCTCATAGAGCTCTTGATTATCTTTAAAAGGGCCCTTCCCTATGATATAGAGGAAAATGATGTCTCAGAGAATAAATATTTAATCCAAATGCTTAAAATCCATAATATAAAAGAACTCAAGGTAAGTTATATAGATTATTTAAAAAACTTTTTAATTAAAATAGAAGAGTCAAAGCAGAAGGAGTTAAATGGATTGATATCGAAGGCTATAGAATATATAAACGGGAACTATCATAAGAATATAAGTTTAGATGACGTAGCCAAAGAAATTAATATGAGTTATCATTATTTTAGTAAATTTTTTAAGGATTCAATTGGTAAAAACTTTGTAGATTATCTTACAGAACTGAGAATAGATAAGGCTAAAGAATTTTTAAAGGATACCACCATTAGTATTAAAGAAGTTTGTTATAAAATTGGATACAGCGATCCAAATTATTTTAGTAAAATTTTTAAAAAGGTTACGGGAATGACACCGACGGAGTTTAGGACAAGTAGGGTATACCAAGAGGGGGTATGATAATGAAACTAAAACGAACTATTTATCGTTTAACTGTTATATTTCTTTGCATCATTTTAGCAATCCTTGTATATTTGACAGTTAAGAGTTTAAATTCTACTCCTCGTACCCAAAAAAGTGATAGGGAGCCTTTCGAATTAGTTGATAGCAATATAAAGGTTGGTTTTTCCCTTGGAACTTTAAAAGAAGAAAGATGGATTAAAGATAGAGATATACTGATGGCAAAGATCAAGGAAATGGGAGCAGATATAATAGTACAGAATGCAAATAACGATGATAAAGATCAGTTAAAACAGGTCAAATACCTTCTTCAGCGTGGTATAGACGTTTTAATTATTGTGCCTACTGATTTTCAAAAAGCTGCAGTGGCAGTCGAACTCGCAAAAAAACAAGGTGTAAAAGTAATTTCATACGATAGATTAGTCTTAAATTCAAATGTTGATATTTATATATCCTTTGATAATACAAAAGTTGGAGAATTGATGGCAAAATATGTTGTAGAAAAGGTGCCTGAGGGAAATTATCTTATAATTAACGGCCCCACAAGTGACCATAACACAGAAATGATAAAAAAAGGCTATGATAAAATATTACAGCAAAAGATAAAAAAAGGAGACATTAATATAATTTCTGAAAAATGGGCACCAAATTGGTTAAAAGAATATGCCTTTAAAGTGACAGATGAGCTTCTTCAAGAAGGAAAAAAAATAGATGCAGTAATAGCAGGAAACGACAGTCTGGCTGGAGGAATAATAGAAGCCTTGTCGGAACATAGACTTGCAGGAAAGACGGTTACAGTAGGACAGGATGCAGACCTGGCGGCATGTCAAAGAATCGTAGAGGGTACTCAGTATATGACAGTTTATAAGCCTATAGAAAAGATGGCGGATGTAACGGCAAGAATAGCTATAAAACTTGCAAAGGGGAAGGAGTTAAACATAAAAAATACAATTTTTGATGGAAAGTATTATGTACCATACTATGTACTTATCCCAATCCCCGTCACTAAATATAATATTAACTCGACAGTAATAAAAGATGGTTTTCACATGAAAGACGATGTGTATAGGAATTTAGATCAATAAATACATGGTAACTCTTATTAATATCATCTGGCATTTTGTACATTATAGGTGGTATAATTAATATATACTGCATATATGAAGAACTAATTAGAAAATTTAAATGGAGGAATTAAGATGTACGTTGGAGTTGATGTTGGAGGAACTAAAATAGCTGTTGGACTAGTTGATCAAGATGGGCAACTGTTATTTCAAAAGTCATGTCCAACCAGGGCAGAAAGGCCTGCACATGAAGTTATAGAAGATATAACTGTACTGATAAAGAAATTAGTTAAGGAATCTCATAAAGAAATGACTGATATTTTAGGAATAGGTATTGGAATCCCGGGGATGGCAGAGAAAGATACGGGAAACGTTATTGAATGTGTAAACCTTGGATGGAAACATGTTCCATTAAAAAGATTAATGGAAAAAGAGTTTGATAAGCCTGTGTACATTGATAATGATGCATCGGTAGCGGCTTTAGCAGAGTATGAAATAGGCTCTCTAAAAGGGGCAGACAATTCTGCCCTTATAACTATCGGGACAGGAATAGGCGGAGGAATAATAGTAAATGGAAAGCTTCATAACGGTTCCCATGGTATAGGATGCGAAATCGGACATACCATTGTAGGGGAAAACTTTTATGACTGTAGTTGCGGAAGAAACGGCTGCTTAGAGACCTTTGCCTCAGCGACAGCCTTAATTAGATATACTAAAAAATTAATTGAGGAGACAAAGGAAGAAACTATCATAATTGATAAATTGGAAGGTAATTTGGACCTTTTGGAAGCCAAAACGATTCTTGATTCTGCCAAGGAAGGAGATTGCGTGGCAGTTAAAGCCGTTAACAGATTTATCAAATATTTATCAATTGGACTTTTAAATTTAATTAATATACTTGATCCGGAAGTTATCGCCATAGGTGGAGGGGTTTCTAAAGCTGGTAATTATCTTTTGAATTTAATTGAAAAAAATATAAATAATAATAAAGCCTTTGGTGATATGGAAATTGCCAAAATAACATTGGCTAGGCTGGGTAATGAAGCAGGCATAGTAGGAGCGGCAATGCTTTGCAAACATATGTAGCAGATTAATCTATTATAAAATATAGTAAAAGCCTATAACTTAATCTCTATAAGTTATAGGCTTTTACTATGTGTGCCGGGCATGCGTAACTGTTATACGGCAAATTATTTCACTCCAAAAAAGTCAAATTATTTCCTTCTAGAAATAGGCTAAAATTAGTAAAAAAAATCAGATTAAACAATCTGCACCGGAAAAAACTAATGAAAAATGCAAATTATTTTAAACTTTAAAATAATAAAAGCCCAGTTTTTATCAAATCTGAAAACTAAGCTTAAAGTTTTCTGTAGGAAATCAAATAATACTTTATTTTGCTATAATGTTTATTTTTGATTGAGCTCTAAGAACTATTTCCCTATTTATGGATTTTAGTTTTTGACTAGCGCCAGCTATAAGACACATTTTGTAAGACGATTTATTTTTCTTAAAAAGCCATTTGTGCTTGAAAAAAGAAGTTTAAAGGCACCATCTGTAAAAATAGGTTCACTACATCCAACATTTTTAAGGGAAAATACAATATAATCTTTAACTTCATCCTTAGTAAGACCTTGTAGGTTATAATTAATAACAATCCTTTGTCTTAAAGCTTCATGAGGTTGCCTATTAAGCTGAGTGATAAAAGGTACTTGGCCAACAAGAACTAAAATAGCATAGTCCTTAGAATCCATTTCAAAATTAAAAATGATTCTTAAATCATCTAGAATTAAATTTTTAAGAAATTGAGTAAGTTCACCTTTGGGAAAGGGTTCTTTGATAATCCATAAAAAGCTTTATACATAATTAACAACAACTCCAAAATTTAATTTATAGAGTATGGCGTAAAATCTACAGTTTTAACATTTTGATTTCTTATTATCTTTGAATTATCAATTTTGTTTATAGGATAAATAGTTTCTAAAACTTTACCTTCGTTGGAGAAAATATATGCTTTTTCTAAAGAGTTAGGATCATATCTAACATTAATTTTATCACCAACATATTTTACAGGGACTTTAAATTTGATTCTGGAGAATAAGGTCTTGCGTAGCAAAGTATGGTACCGAGACTTGCACAAATGAGCTGCATTTGTTCGCTTTTATAAACTTTGCCATTGTCTACAAAGATTTTAACGCAAATATTTGGGGAACTAACAGGTAGAAAGGGATGGATTAAGGGGTTGAACCCTAAATCATTGCAAATACTAAATTTCCAGGTGTTTCAAGCAAAAATCTTTGACAATACCGGATTTAACCAAGGGGTGAATGTAGGATGTGCTAAAATAGTAGGGAGTTTCTGAGAAGAAATTCTAATAGGGAGAAGGGAGATAACCTGGATGTTTTTACCATTTTCCAACGATAAAAATTTACTGATAAAAATTTACTGTATTTACAATTTAATGCAGGAAATTTTTTTTATTATGTTTTGCTATTAAATATTCCAACTTTAGATGAAATCATATATAATTACTTTTTAGAGAAAATATACAAAACTGAAAGTAGGAGTAATTATGATGAAAAAACAAGTTTTCGATTCACAGGAACATATTTTAGTAAATGGTATTAGACTTGTTACAATAAAAAAAGATACAAATATCGCTTCTATCCATGTTGGAATAGAAGCAGGTTCTTTAGATGAAATGGAAGATGAAAATGGGATATGCCATTTTATTGAGCATATGTTATTTAAAGGCACAAAAAAAAGGGATAACAATAAAATCAATAAAGATTTGGAAGAGAGGGCAGGCACCTATAATGCATATACCGATTATACTAGTACAGTACTGTCCGTTACGGTATTAGAAGAGGAGTTTGAAGATTCTATAGAGATATTATCCGATATAATTATGAATCCTACCTTTCCCGAAGAAGAAATAGAAAAGGAAAGGGGAGTTATATTAACAGAGATTAAAACATGTGTTGACGATATAGAGGATTATAGTTTGAATAAAGTCCATGAACTAGCCTTTAAGAAAAGCCCATTGAAATATGATGTAATAGGAACGGAAAAAAACGTAAAAAACTTTACAAAGGAACAGTTAGAAAAATTTTATGATGCCAACTTTAGACCTGATAGATGTATTATAAGTATAGTGTCTTCTTTAAAACATAATGAAATGAAGAATATTATAGAAAAGTATTTTGGCAAATGGTCTAAAAGTGAGAGCATAAAAAGAGACGTTATCATCGAAAAAAATCGAGCTGTAGAAAAGATTTCCTATAAGGAAAATATAGAACAGAATACACTTGTTTATCTGTACACATTTCATGGTCTCAGTCGTAGAGAAGAACTTGCCTTGGATATCTTGAACCATAAACTTGGCGAAAGTCCAAATTCTATTTTATTCAGAGCCCTAAGGGAAGAAAGGGGACTTGCCTATGACGTATATACGGAAATGGATACTACTGAAGGCATAAAGACCTATTATATCTATACAGCTGTTGGTGAAGATGATATATGGGAAGTCAAAGAGATTATTGAGGACTGTATAAAAAGAATCAACACAAGAGAAATAGTCATTAGTAAGAGAGATATTGAGCTAATGAAGAAGGTGATTAAGACCTCAATTGCTCTAATTTTAGAGGATTCAGAAGGATTGGGTAGTTATGTCTTGAATCAAAAGCTGATGGGCAAAAAGATAGATGCTTTTTCTGAGGATTTAAAAAATTTGGATTATATTGAAGCTAATGATGTTTATAGAGTTGCCGAAAAGGTCTTAAAAAAACCTACCATACACATACTTGTCAACAAAAAGTAAACTAGACTAAAATCAAGTCTTTGCATATTTTAGAATAAAGACTTGATTTTTACTGTTCAAATATAAGATTATAGTATAATATATTAATGAATATACATAGAAACATATTAATATTTATGGAGGTTAAATTATGTCTATATTACATATTGTATTAGTTATATTAACGGGGATAGCAGCAGGATTTTTGAATGTAAACGCAGGTGGAGGCTCTTTGATAGTGATGCCTATGTTAATATTTTTAGGATTGCCCTCTGCTGTTGCTAATGGAACAAATAGGATAGCTTTAATGGTACAAAATATCATTGCAATAAGCAACTTTAGAAGTAAAGGGTTTTTCGATTGGAAGTTAAACATTACATTAGCATTACCTGCTGTTGTTGGTTCATTAATAGGTTCAAACCTTGCTATTTCAATGCCAGCTGAACTTTTCAATAAGATACTGGCTGTAGTTATGCTGATAGTGCTAGCTCTAATTATATGGAATCCCCAAAGCAAATTAAAAACAAAAAAAGAATCATTAAAGAAAAAAGATAAAATAATAGGCGCTATAATATTTTTCTTTATAGGTATTTACGGTGGAGCTATACAGGCGGGAGTTGGGTTTATAATAATAGCAGCTCTTACACTGATAACAGGATTTTCGCTAGTACGCATAAACAGTATGAAGGTCTTTATAGTAGCCATATATATGGCTCTATCGCTGTTGATTTTTATAATAAATGGAAAGGTAAACTGGCTCTACGGATTAAGCCTGTCTGTTGGAAATGGAGTAGGGGCTTATATTGGCAGTAACTTTTCCGTGAAAAAAGGAGACAAATGGGTTAAGGTTATTTTAGTAGTTGCAATTATACTTATGTCGGCAAAACTCTTTGGAGTATTTAAACTATTCTAAAAAAGGTATAACATAAAAGTTGAACACCTTAAATAAAAAGAACCTTATACTTAGTTTAAGTATAAGGTTCTTTTTAAGATATCCTGGGGAAAGGAAAAATAGGGTCGGTTGGAATATTGGAGGGGTGGCTTTTCAGATACTTTAGAATTATTTCACTTAAATTTACACCCATATCCAGTAGTCCTCTGGTACCAAAAAATACATTAAATTCTAAGATATAATAGTGCCCGTCAACTTCTGCAACGTCAAAGCCTGCATGGTTGATTCCGAGAGTTTTAGCAATGGATTCTACCAATAACAGCGCATCAGCAGAAATATTATCGTAAGAGATTGTTCCTCCCTGGGCCACATTGTTTTTAAAATTGTTTTCTGAACCTATCCTCCAGTACGCTCCTACTATTTCATCACCTACATAGGTTATCCTTATGTCACGATCGATAGGAAGCTTTTCTTGTACATAAAGTACATTGTTTTGCCTGCAGTAATTTTTAAACTCTTTTGGATTTTGAATAAGAAATACTCCATTACCCATTGAATTTTTGATTTCCTTTGCTATAAAAGGAAAGGAAAAGGTATCTAAAATTAATTCCTGATTATTAGGAGTATTACTCAGTATTTCAGTATAAGGAGTATTTTCAGGACATACTGCCATAAAAGCCCTAGTCATTTCAACTTTATTATGCCCTAGATGGTATGTGCTTATATTTGGAAAAATATTTTTCTTTAGTCCGTAGACCAATGTATTAATTTGCCAGTATTTTGGAAAGAGAATCCAGTCTGCTTCTTTCACCTTTTCCTTTTCTTTAAACAGATTTTCAGGTTTGATATAATGAGCACTACTCATGTTATAGGTGCGCAATGCATCAAAACTTATCAGTTTCATCTGAGTTCCCTTCCTTAATATTTAATATAGAAATACAATACCCAATAATTATAATTGGTATCATGGTAAAAGTAAAGTTTTTTTATTTATCAGCAGAAATTTCTAAAGTTATATATGAAATTAAAAATGATAATACTAAATGCATGAAGGAGTTCATAGTTAGTAGGAAAAAGAAGCTTGGCTATTTTTTTTCTTTAAACGATATTCTGCAATTAATAAATCGACCATCCTTCCATAGCTATGCACACCTGCCTCTTGGTCATTGGCCTTTAGATAGGTATTGTTAAGGCTAGTTGAAGCGTCTTCAATAGGACCTTCATAGGATTGCCAAAATTTATTAATATAAGCTAAATCCCTGTCTACCCCCTCACTGAATTTGCTTTTTAGATCATAATATTTATTCCTGTCAGTTTTAAACAAGGCGTTCATTGAATGTATCAAAGCTAAAAGGGTTCCTGAGTATTTAAAATCAGGGTCTGGGTGCATATTACATGTAATGTAGGCAATGTAGTTTGCTTCATCTTCCCGTGCACTCCCCCGCTGATGGGCCATTTCATGGGAAGTAGTAGCTGGAAGCATTGAATCAGGTATTTCAATATTTACATTTGCTTCAAAGGTAAAAGGGAAATAGATTCCTGATATACCTGCATAGGACATAGCTCGCGAAAGTAGAACTGCTTTGGGTTTGCCGTATATCCCGCTAAGTTCAGGAAAAATTTGAGACACATTTTTGTAGCCTAAATATGCTCTATCAAATACAGTTGAATAACCACCCTCAATTTTCATTACTCCCTTATGATCTTCATTTACTAAATCTCGTAATATGTTAGCTCGTCTTATGAGATTATCGCATAGCTTTTCTAACTCCTTAGCCGAAGCAGGTCGAATATTTAAGCCTATTATTTTAGAAAAGGGCATGCGGTGATAATTCAATCCCCAAATGAAAACAAATATAAAGTAAATAAAAGAGAGAAAAACAAGTATATTTTTTAGAGATTTCAAAATAAATTGCGTGAACTTTATTCTTTGGGTAACAATTCCCTTAACTATTTTAGCTGATTTTGATATAATAAATGCTATGGTAAAAAAAACCATAAACTCTGCTATTGAAAATGGAACTATCCCAGTAACACTACTTCCTATTTGACTGATTAATTTATAAGTTCCATTAGAGTATAAGTTTTCAACTATAGTTGGAGCAAAAGATGAAATACGAAAGGTAAATATTCCTAATATAAAAAAAGTTAGCTTTTTATAACGGATTATTATATCCATAAGTTTACTGTCCTTTTTAGAAAATTGAATTAGATTTTTAAACTTATTATATCAAATATTTTTTGATTAATGAAAAAAAATATTCCGATTACAAATTAATTATAGCAAATAATACTTTTTTTGATATAATATTGAGGTAAATGTTGAAAATTATTTTTTAAAACGTTGTTTATAGGAGTATTAAGAGACAAGGGCTATTATCTCACCTGATAATAATACTTCCATTTCTAAAAATGGGAGATAGAGCAGGGAAGTTAGATAAAGTTTCACAAAAAATGAATCAGGTAATAGAAAGGAGTTGATTATTATTAACACATCGTTTATATCGAAATGGTTGGCTATTATTCTGGTGCTAAATACTTTCGTTTTAATAATTATAGACTTCACAACTACGACCTATGCTTACAGCATTTATAAAATAGATAAAAAAAATAGTGAAAAACAAACTGATATTGAAAATGATGATTTTTCCTTCCTGATAACACAAATTGATGAAAAGATTAAAGATTTTCAACAACTAATAAAAGAACTTAAAAGAAGGGAAGCAGTTCTAAAAAAGCTTAGTCGTGTGCAGAAATATATACATATGGATATTGCAAGTGACTTGGATAAAGTAGAGAAAATAGCCAAGGAAACTCCATTGGATATTGAAACAGCTGCTATCGTGGTATCATATGCCGAAAAGTTGGATTTGAAACCCTCACTAATACTGGCAGTTATAAAGCTAGAAAGTAATTTCAATAAGTATGAGGTAGGAGAAGACAATGACAGGGGATATATGCAGATTATACCGTCTACAGAAAAATGGCTTGCAAAAAAATACGGATATAAGCTAGGTCTTAAGTATAATCCTAAAAGAATATTTGAACCGGAATATAATATCGGATTAGGTGCAATATATCTAAGTATTTTGAAGGAGTCTTATGGAGAAAATTACAACAGAATTCTTTCTGAATACAATAGGGGTCCCTACAACTTAAGGGAATACTATAATAAGCATAAAACATATGTTACTAGCTATTCTAGAGGAGTTTTAAGAAGAGAAAAGGCCTTCTTGGTATTTAATGACTAGTATATAACGAATAAAAAATGCTGATACATTCAAGATGTTTCAGCATTTTTTATTGTTTTGTGGATTTTCCATAATGTTACCTTCTTGATGGTCTTTCTTCGTCTTGATCTTTAAAAATTCTTACAAATTTAATTGAGTATATATCACACATTAATTCATCATTAGTTCCAGCTTCTCTTATAACTATATAACTTATGCCTACCTCAAGTAAAACACCTTCACGGTCGATCAGCATATTGGTTCCAATTAAAAATTCGACTTTAATATACTTTCCTATTTTTGTTTTTAAGTATCCTTGAGTATAGCTTATGTCTTGTTGGACCGGTGCTCCTGGTTCAATTTCAAAGTCTGGTGGAATCATAGTGGTTGGAGGTGTAACAGGTGCAACTACTGGTGCATCTGTATATTGACCAGATTGACCAGCATCGTTTGGCATCATTGGCATCTGAATAGGTTTTGACATAGTGCCTACCATCATTGGACACATTGGCATTGGATAAAAACTGTCTTTACGCATTTAAAAATCCTCCTTATAATTTTATATTAATATATTCTCTAATCTATGTTTGAGCATAGAGTTCGGTAGGGTTATAAAAACAGTGTTCTCCTATTCTTACTTGGAATCTACCGGTTCTATTATATGGGAAATAATAGGGGCAAGTAGGACTAAATGGGTTAAAATACCATAAAGTAGAACCCGTTGTATACAATCTATTTCCAGACAGTGCCCAGTCTGCTATTTGATAGTGTATTTCTTCCGGTGGATTAGCCCATATAGTTTGAGGATTGGGTTTTCCTCCCAGTACGGAACGAACACAGTCAAACTGACCTCTTTGATAGATTACCTTTCGTAGGTCTCCCTGACATACCCTTGCATATTCGCCATAGGCGACATGGACTCTATTCATAATAACTGAGGCAACGGCTTTCATTCCGTTTTCTCCTTCACCGCCAGCTTCACATTTGATAATTCTAGCTAATAGTTCTCTATCATCATAAGCCATGTGACATCCATCTCCTTATTTAAACTTGCAATACTATCATATGCGTGAAATGAGTAAAAGTTCTAATAAATTTTGAGGATATTAAATATAGCCAATATTTTTAGAGATAGTCAAGAAATCAACATATTTTTTTGATTTAAGAAATATTTGTGAACGGGATCTTATAGAAGAAAAGTGGTTCAAGTATATTTCAGTAGGTCAGCAATTAGAGATTGATATTCTTTTCAATATGGTGTATATTTTTTTTGTAGGGGTTAATTCAAAGTATAAAATAAATATTTGTCAGATTAACAAAATAGATATGCAAAATTACTTTCTCAATTTAAATATGGGGATTGGAGGTAATCAATATATGAAAAAGGTTGTGATACTGACGGCTTCCACTGGAGGAGGGCATAATCAAGCTGCAAGATCACTAGAAAATGTTTTTCAATCCCATGGATATGAAGTTACGATAATTGATTTTTTAAAAGTTACAAGTAAAATGATGGATAAGATTTTTGTTGAGGGATATTCTATTCTATCTAATAATTTACCTAGAGTGTATAAAGGCCTCTATAAATACAGCAATTATAAAGTTGTTAATTCAAGAATTACAAATTATATGTCAAAAATTTTTCACAAAAGAATATTTAAAGTTATTAATGAAATAAATCCTGATTTAATAGTCGGGACTCATCCTTTTATTGTAAATATAATTTGCAAATTAAAGGAAAAGGGAAAATTGCTAGTTCCTTTTATATCAGTTATTACTGATTTTAAGGCCCACAGAATATATGTGAACAATTATGTAGATGCATATATAACTGGCAGTGAATATACAAGTCTCAGCATGATAAAAAAGGGTATAAATAAGGAAAAAGTTTATACATATGGTATACCTATTAGGAGAGAATTCCTTAGAAAGAGTTCTACAAAAACCTACAGAAACAATGAAGTTTTTACTGTTCTCTTGATGGGAGGAAGTATGGGGTATAGAGCAATTGAAGATGTCCTCAGAGGCCTTGTAAATAGTAAAAATAAAATAAAAATTATTGTAGTATGTGGTAGAAATAAATCCTTAATGGAAAATATTAAAGTTAACTACCAAAATAAATATAAAAATAAAGAAATTATAGTATATGGATTTACAGAAGACATACCTAAGCTCATGGAAAGCTCAGACCTTTTAATCTCTAAGCCAGGGGGACTAACTGTATCAGAAGCAATAGCGAAGAGACTCCCGATGTTAATCCCCTACATGATACCGGGACAAGAAGAAGAAAATGCAGAATTTTTAGCCCAGTCTGGCGTTGCCAGAATAATTGATGATATAAATGAAATAGATAAAGAAATTGATGGATTCATAAATAATCAATATGTTTTAAAAAGAATGGAAAAAAATATGGAAAAACTATCCGAGGATTACTCATTAGACGATATCGTGAGATTGGGCGATAAACTGATCGAAAAATATAAAGTTTATTATAATCTTAAAAGGGCACGATAGAAAAATAGAAGGAACAGTTTTCTATACTAAATATAAAAGAGCTGTTCCTTTTAAAATAAAAAGCAGAAATATAAAAAATTTATGTTCCTGCCTTTCTCATAAAATATGCAAATTTTTTATCATCTTGGTCGATATGGTTAATTAACCATTTTATAATAAGCAACTTAAAATCATCGAGCAGTTTTTCATCTAAACCATTGTTACGAAAGTCTTTATATAGCTTATGGAGATTGACTATTAGGTGAGTATGCTTATTTCTATGATCTTCAAAATTATCATAGCAATAACGTATCATCACATTTTCTTCAGAACTAAAATGTTCAATTACGTAACTGATTAGGTATTTAAAAGAATTCTCAACTGATTTCTTAGAGGTTTCTTCGTCAAATTGTATTATCTTTTCTCCTTCTTCAAAAATTGATTTATGTTGATTATCAATACTATCAATTCCAGTAGCTAATTCCTCTGTCCACCAAAGCAATTATAAGTCCCCCTTTTCATTTATAATTAGTTCTTGATTAGACTACACGTTTTGCTACAACAAACCGTGATTTATAGTAACCCTCATTTAGATTGGATATGACCACTTTCTGAGAATTTTTTCCTGAAGAAGCATGGATGAATTTTCCTCCCCCAATATAAATACCCACATGGCTTATTTCACCGTTGTTGCTTCCTGATGTATCAAAGAATATTAGATCAGCCATCTGCAAACTACCCCTAGATATTTTGGTTCCTACAGTAGATTGTTCTCTAGCTGTTCTTGGTAAATTAATGTTATACTTTTTGAATAGATAATATGTAAAACCAGAACAATCAAAGCTTGAAGGGCCTTCTGCTCCATAAACATAAGGTTTTCCTAATAATTCCTTTGCAGATTTTATTATCCCTATAGAGATTCTGCTGGCTGATCTGGATACTGCTAAAGTTTTTTTATCTTCTATAACCGGATTTAAGAATTCTTTGTAAATCCACCCAACTTTATTATCTGTAGTTAACACATTGTACCAACTATTTCTATAATCTTTTATATATACATATGAATTTAGATTTAATTTATCGATTATATCTCCATCTAAAGAAGGTTTTTTCTTAAATTCACTCCTGCATCGATGAGTTGACCCAAAGGATAATCCAATTTTACTTCTACATAGTCCGAATATACCCATCCTTTTTTTGATAAATCGACGATAACATTATACCAATTATCTTTACTGTCCAGTATTTGTACTTCATCGTCCTTTGACAGCTGGAATAAAATATTGGAATTCAGATCGGGTTTTTCTCTAAAATTCAAATTATTTGCCCTTATAATACCCTTTTTAACCTGATGTTTTTGAGGATCTAAGGGAACAATGAATTTATTAAAAACCCACCCCGTTGTTCCTGAAGCCAACTTCAACTTGTACCAGTTATTTTTATTTGAAATAATTTCAACGTGTTCACCTATGGATAAATTTTCTAAAACCTTTGATTCTTCATTTGTACTTTCTCTTAAAACAACATCTTCAGCGATAACTACGGCACGATTAGATTCTTCTCCATATGCAGTTAATCCTAATATGGGAAGTAAAATAACTATAATAAAAGCTGACCTTAGTTTATTTATAATGGCCATATAGCCGCACCTCACTTTAGCAATAAAATAATACTAGACAATATAATTCTATCATAAAAAACATATATTGTAGACAAGATAGTTAAACAGTTATAATATTATAATATAATTTAAAAAGTATTTTAGTTAAGAACTATATAAACTAGTATACCAAAATTACCATTAAAATATTTTGTTACAAATTTCTTGTACTTTTAAAAATCAACGCTTTTTTGTTGAAAATTTATTGTTCATTTATTTTAGTCGTTTTATCCTGGTATTTAAACAATAAATAGTAATCGTCTTTTAAACTTCTTTGGAGTGACTGTTTCGGATCAAAATTACCTATTTTAAATGCAGTTTCAACCGTAAACCCTATTGTCATAGCTATTATCAAAGTACCAATTCCCGAAGAGCCTCCCAGTAGAAAACCTATAATCAGAACTGATACTTCAATCGCAGTTTTTATTTGGGAAACGGGGCGATTAAGTTTTTGCATTAGCCCAAGCATTAAACCGTCTCTAGGACCCGCACCTAAACCACAGCTGAGATAAAAGTAGATACCCCCGCTAAATACACATATACCAAGTCCTAATAAAAGAAGTCTTCCCCATAAGGAGGAAGGAGTGAATAGTAAATTTGTACTATCAATTAAGTCTATAAAATAACCAATAAAGTACATATTTAATATAGTAGCAAAACCTGGTATAATACCTAAGGGGATGCTTATAAGGATAACTACTAATCCCGTTAATTGTGATATTCGGCCAAAGGTAAGTCCGGTTTGCAAAGACAATCCCTGATGGAAGATTCCCCATGGATTCATCCCTAAGTCGGAATATAACATAAGGAGTATACCTAAGCTACATAGGGAAAAACCAAAGAACAACTTTGGCAGCTTTTTTAGATATCTTTTAATTTCGATTACATTCATAGAATCATTCCTTAAATGTATTTATAAATAGATTATACAATAAAAGGAAATAAAAGTATACAAATGAACCAATAATTTTTTGGAGGGAAAAATATGAGCAAACAAAATTTAAAAGGCAACAGAAGTAAAATTTATAAACAAACAAATAGGGAAACAATAATTAGCATTGTGTTAACAGTTCTTTATTTTATATGGTGGTACGGATTTGCATATGGTCTTGGTTCAAAGCCTGTGGAAAGTTATAGTTACATAATGGGACTGCCAGCATGGTTTTTTTATAGCTGCGTGTTAGGATTTATCATTTTTTCATTTTTAACTTGGATTGTAGTTGACAAGCTCTTTAAGGAGGTTTCATTAGAAAAAGCTGTACAAAACGGAAAAGAAAAAGATAACTAGGAGGGGAAATAAATGACTAACTTTAGTGTATTAATTCCAATGATAATATACCTGGCTATTGTTTATTGGCTTGGATTTTACAGCAATAAAATAAGAAAGAATACTTCAAAGGATGGCTTTATTGAAGAATATTTTTTAGGGGGAAGAAGCATGGGTGCCTTTGTGTTGGCTATGACCCTTGTGGCAACCTATGCAAGTGCAAGTAGCTTTATTGGAGGGCCAGGTGTAGCCTATAAGATGGGATTCGGATGGGTACTATTAGCAATGGTACAGCTTCCTACAGCATACTTGACCCTTGGTGTTTTAGGAAAAAAGTTTGCTATTATATCTCGTAAAATTAAAGCAGTTACGATTAATGATTTCTTAAGAGAGAGATACAGAAGCAAAGTAGTTGTAATGATCGGCTCCATTAGCCTTATTATTTTCTTTATAGCCGGTATGGTAGCACAGTTTATTGGAGGAGCAAGATTATTTGAAACAGTTACAGGACTTAGCTATAATATAGGATTAGTAATTTTTGCAATCACAGTAATTATATATACCACCGTTGGAGGATTCAGAGCAGTTACGCTAACTGACGCTGTTCAGGGAGTTATAATGATAATAGGTACAATAGCCTTGCTTATAGGAACTATAAATTATGGCGGAGGAATAAATAATATTGTTTTAAATCTTAAAAGAATTGACCCAGATCTGCTGACACCATATGGCCCTAATAGTTTTATTGCAAAACCCTTTATACTGTCTTTTTGGGTTCTCGTGTGCTTTGGTGTAATCGGCCTTCCCCAAACAGCCATAAGATGCATGGGATATAGAGATTCGAAATCCATGCATAGAGCTATGATTATAGGGACCTTTGTAATTGGTTTTTTGATGTTGGGGATGCATATGATAGGAGTTTTTGGTAGGGCAATAATTCCTGACTTGACGGTTGGAGACAAGGTAATGCCTGAGCTTACTCTTAAGGTATTAAATCCGGTTTTTGCCGGGATATTTTTAGCAGGCCCTCTAGCGGCAATCATGTCAACAATAGATTCTCAATTAATTTTAGCAGCTGCTACAATCGTTAAAGATTTATACATAAATTATATTAATCCAAATGCTGAAAAGTGTGAGAGAGGAATTAATGTACTGGAGAAACTGAGCGTCTATTCAACAGCAATAATCGGCATAATAGTTTTTCTAGCTTCCTTTAATCCTCCAAACCTAATAGTATGGATTAATTTGTTTGCCTTTGGAGGTCTTCAGGCAGCATTCTTATGGCCTATTATTTTAGGTCTTTATTGGAAAAGAGCAAATGCTGCCGGAGTTATTGCTTCCATGATTTCAGGTATTGGATCATATTTTTATTTTGTTTCGGTAGTAAAAAGATTCATGGGAATGCATGTTATTGTACCTACATTAGGAATAGCATTAGTTACCCTTGTCATAGTAAGTCTTATTACAAGTCCTCCAAAGGATGAGATTATTCAGATATTTTGGGAAGAATAGATGATATACTAAATTAACTTGCCTCGCTAGTTCCTTATAGATATCCTTCAATAATCCTCTTCAGGCTCCGTAGAAGAGCTGTTTTAATTGCATAGGAATTCAAACATTTTTTGAAAAAAATTGCAGGTATAAAGCAAAGTAAATTCAAGGGATGCAAGAAATTACAAACTTTTACCAGTTAAATATTAAAAAGGCTAACAGCTAACAACTACTAACTACGAACTAACAAAGCGTCGCCAGACGCCTTTGTTCTCAATAGTACTAATCTTATAAAATTTTTACTGCGCCATTTTGCTTCATTATTTCTCTAATACCAGATGTATTATTTTTGCCAGTTTCTACGGCTACAACTATTCCCCAGTCTATGTCTTGTTTAAAAGTTTCGCTTTCTTCTCTAGTAAATACGCCGACAACTCTCGTTTTTTACCTCTTTTGAGATTAAATGCATAAATATTTTTAGTTTATATTACATTAATATTCACGAGAGAATTTTGGATATGCCCTTGAAAATTATAAACTTGTATATGTTGATATTTCTAGAATTTTCAAGACATTCAAAAAAAATCTTGAAATTACATTCAAGGTGAGATAAAATACTATTGTGTAATTATTACAAAATTTTAATAATAGGAGGGATGAAAATGCAAGGCATAGTTGATTCTTTAAACGGTATTGTATGGAGTAGTGCATTAGTTTATTTATGTTTAGGTGCAGGTGTTTATTTTTCATTTAGGACTCGTTTTTTACAAATTCGCCATTTTAAAGATATGGCAAAGTATTTATTTGGTGGTTCAGCTTCAGATGAGGGTGTTTCTTCATTTCAAGCCTTTGCTATGTCTGTAGCAGGCCGTGTTGGTACTGGTAATATAGCCGGTGTTGCTACTGCTATTGCTATGGGAGGACCAGGTGCTGTATTCTGGATGTGGGTAATTGCGTTTTTAGGTTCTGGCTCATCTTTTTTGTAGAGTGTGCCCTTGGTCAGGTTTATAAGGAAGAGATTGATGGAGAGTATCGTGGGGGTCCTGCATACTATATCGAGAAGGGTATGGGACAAAAATGGTACGCAATCATATTTGCTGTAGCCACTGTTATAGCAATGGGTTTCTTCTTGCCAGGAGTACAGTCAAATAGTATAGCTTCAAGTGTAGAGGTTGCCTTCGGAGTAAATCCTGGTATAACAGGAGCTGTTTTGGCTGCATTACTTGCAGTAATAATATTTGGTGGAGTTAAGCGTATAAGTAAGACTGCAGAGATAATTGTTCCATTTATGGCAGGAGGATATATAATAATTGCACTTATTATATTAATAATTAATATAAGCGAAATCCCTGCAATGTTTGCTTTGATTTTTAAGAGTGCTTTTGGTGCTAAACAAGCCTTTGCTGGTATATTAGGTATGGCAATATCATGGGGAGTGAAAAGAGGTATCTACTCAAACGAAGCAGGTCAAGGTACTGGACCACAAGCGGCTGCAGCAGCTGAAGTTACACATCCAGCTATTCAAGGTTTAGTTCAAGCCTTTGCAGTATATTTTGATACGCTGTTCGTTTGTTCAGCTACTGCTTTTATGATACTGTCAACAGGTAAATATAATGTTTATAATCCAGATGGTGGATTTATAGTTGAGAATCTACCTGGAGCTGAAATTGGACCTGCATATACACAGGCCGCTGTTGATACTTTATTGCCAAACTTTGGATCAGCTTTTGTTGCTATAGCATTGTTCTTCTTTGCTTTTTCAACAATCATGGCATATTACTATATAGCTGAAACAAATATTGCCTATCTATTTAGAAAAGGTTCTACTAATAGGCATATAGTTATAAATCTTCTTAGAATTTTTCTTATTGGATCAACTTTCTATGGTGCAATAAGAACTGCAGCATTGGCTTGGGGACTTGGTGACTTAGGTGTTGGTATTATGGCATGGCTAAATGTTATAGCTATATTAATCCTTGGTAATATTGGTATTAAAGTTTTAAAAGACTGGGAAGAACAAAAAGCCATGGGAAGGAATATAGATACTTTTACATTTGAACCTAAAAAGCTTGATATTAAAAATGCCGATTATTGGATTGAAGTTAATAAGAGAAAGGCAGACAGAGATTCTGTTGTTTCTTAATAAATTATTTTTAAGAAAAAAATTTAAGTACTGCTGTAATAATTCAAAGGAGCCTTTAAAGGCTCCTTTGGTGTTTAAAGCTAAAATATTGTAAGTTTAAAGAAATTATTTAGCTTGTGTAGGTTTCGGCACATTATGAATAATATAATATAATATTAAGATAAAGCAGATAACAAAGACATTAAGGTTAAGATATTCGCGTCTCTCTTTTAGGTCTTTCCTGTAACCTATTATCAAGTACAATCTTTTTGTAGCTTATTAGTCAATGATTTCAACAAGGGTTACACCTTCGATCTTTTCAAGTCTTTCAATAATCTTAGAGACATCTATGCCCCTTGGCGTTTTTAATGTCAAAAATATGGCGATATTTGTTTCTTTAACGGGTTCTAGACTAATATTGATTATTGATACGTATTGTTTACCAAGTTCAGTACCTATTTTGCCAATTTGTCCCGGTCTATTAAGGGTTATAACTTTTATGAGCAGTTCATTGTGTTTTCTGGTCCAAAACAATTCAAGCTTCGAAAAAAACATTAAAGTAATGAAAACTAGAGAAGTGGCCAAAACTGCTCCAATATAAAAGCCACTTCCTATTGCTAAGCCTATACAGCCTACCGCCCATAGGCTTGCGGCAGTAGTTAATCCCTTTACGGTTAGTCCTTCTCTTAAAATCGTACCGGCGCCGAGAAAGCCTATGCCGCTGATGACCTGAGCTCCCATCCTTGCAGGGTCTAATTGAGTGAAAGCTTTATAGTTTTGAAGTAAAAAAATCCCTGTAAGCATAACTATTGTTGAACCGATACATACCAAAATATGGGTTCTAAAGCCTGCTGGTCTATTTATGCTTTCTCTTTCTATACCTATAAGACCGCCTAAAACACAAGATAATACTATTCTTATGATGATATCAGTAGTACTTAATAACATAGTAATTTTACCTCACATTTAAAATATATTAAAAAAATGGCTATACTATCTATTATATATACTATTATATTAAAAATTAATTAAAATACAATTTAAATATATAGATTTTAAAAACTAACTGTTTAAATCCAAAAAAATGGGTATTATTAAAATAGATCTGAAATTAGGAACCTCAAGAAAATATATTTTGATTACTATTGAGATGTGTTAATTTTTTTTGTATGATAACATAGGGAAGACATATTAATAAATATAAATCTTGAGAGCATACTAACTATAGAAAGTTGATGGTTAGTATGTATTAATAAAAGGAGGAATTAAAATATGGTTTCAGAAAAACTTATGGAAAAATTAAATGAACAAATGAATTTTGAATTTTTGTCAGCAAATTATTATTTAGCAATGGCTGCCTATGCATCATCCTTAGACTTAGATGGCTTTGAGAATTTCTTTCTAGTTCAAGCTGAAGAAGAAAGATTCCATGCCATGAAGTTTTATAATTATATAAATGAAGTAGATGGAAGGGCAAAGATTTCATCCTACACAGAGCCTAAAAATGATTTTAACTCTCTGGAGGAAGCTATAAATACTGCCCTGGAACATGAAAAAATTGTTACTGATAGAATATATAAATTGATGGATTTGGCACAAGAGGAAAAAGAATATGCTACAATCAGCTTCTTAAAATGGTTCGTTGATGAGCAAATAGAAGAAATGGGGATGTTTAAAAAACTGCTTCAAAATCTTAAGCGTGTTGGAGCGTCAGGAAACGGATTAATAATGCTTGACAAAGAACTTGCCCAGAGAACCTTTACTCCACCAACTGACGCAGAGCAGCAGTAAGTAAATAAAGTCCGGCTTTTAGCCGGGCTTTATTTTATTGTAATATTTATGAATGGTATACATATGAAAGTTATTGGCAATGATACTAAATACAATCCTAAATCGCTGCAAGGAAAGCCTCATGCTTGAAGAAATTATTAAATTAACCTTACTAGTTCCTTATAAATATTCTTCAATAATCATCTTCAGGCTCCGTAGAAGAGCTGTTTTAATACAAACATTTAGAGGTAAAAACATATCTTCGAAAGATATTTAAAGCTCTGTTATTAGATTAACTGGCACAAGAAGTTAAATTAAATTTAAATGTTAAAAGTGTATATCTATAAATCTAAAGGCTTATAACAAAATTTATCTTATTTTTAAGAGGTGATTCAATGAGAATTCCAAACCACATTGGGATTATTCCTGATGGAAATCGAAGATGGTCAGTGAGAATGGGCCTATCTAAGGAAAAAGGATATGATTACGGACTGTCTCCAGGTTTGAAGTTATTTAAACTGTGTAAAGAAGCCGGAGTAAAAGAAATAACCTATTATGGATTCACGACAGATAATATTAAAAGACCTAGTATACAAACTAAGGCCTTTACAGAAGCCTGTATAAGGGCTGTGGAAATTCTTTCAAGGGAAGATGCAGATTTATTAGTAGTTGGAAATAGTGAATCCCCAATGTTTCCTAAAGAACTGCTGCCATATACAACTAGAAAGACCTTTGGGAAAGGCGGAATAAAGGTAAATTTTCTAGTTAATTACGGATGGCACTGGGATTTAAATCCTTTATCAAAGAGTAATTGTGAAAAAATAAGTGAAGAAAATATTCATAATTTCATATATACCTCAGATATAAGCAGGGTAGACTTAATAATACGTTGGGGAGGCAGAAGAAGATTAAGTGGTTTTTTACCGATTCAATCTATATATGCTGATTTTTATGTGATAGACGAAATGTGGCCGGATTTTAAATCGGATCATTTTTATGAAGCTTTAAACTGGTACAGCAAACAGGATATCACCTTAGGAGGATAAACATAAAAGTGTAGGATAAGCTAGATGTTCTCTATTAATTTGATTAAACATTATATGTTAGGGTATTAAATATGAGTAGAAAGATTAAATACAATATGACCCAGGGAATAGAATTGTATGAATAAACCAGTATTTAAACTAATAGATTTAAATGTATACAAACTAAAGCAAGGAGGACAAATTATGCCAAATATGCCAAACCCATTTGGAATGAATATTCCAAGAAAAATTTCCAAAGAAGAACTTATTAATGCCATAAGACAGGACATAGTAGGTGAGCTTGAAGCTATATTTGTATATGATGCCCATGCTCAAGCTACTGACGATCCGAGGGCTAAAAAGATTTTGGAGGACATAAGGGATGAAGAAAGACAGCATGTGGGAGAGCTGATGACACTTCTGAATATTTTAGATCCTAAAGAAGCTGAGTTTTTTGCAAAAGGTCAAGAAGAAGTTAAAGAAATGATGGAAGAACTAAAACTAGAGATGCCTGATAGGGAAATAGATTTGAAAGGCAATGGGAATCCGAAATCTGTTGGAAGTTTAATAAATGAGTAGTTCAAAAGGAGGCTTTAAAATATGAAGGATTATTTAATGAGAGACAATGCTCCCTTTACTGAGGAGCAATGGGAAAAAATAGATGATGTTGTAGTAAATACTGCTAAAAACAAACTGGTTGGAAGAAAAATCATACATATTTATGGTCCCCTTGGTGGAGGAATCCAGAGTATTGAACTTGATACTATTAACTTAAATGGAGAAGCAGAACTTGATAAGTTCGGATATGGTGAAACTGAGCAGGTTGAGATATCAGAAAGAAGGTTCATTCCTGTTCCACTTATATATAAAGACTTTATTATGAGCTGGAGAGATATAGAAAATATAAAACAACTTGGACGTCCCTTTGATTACTCTTTAGTAGCTGCTTCAGCTTCTGCATTGGCTAAAAAGGAAGATGATATTATATTTAATGGAACAAAAGAAAGTGAAGGAATAATGTCTGCAACAGGAAGACTGGTTGTAGAGAAAGGAAATTGGAGTGAAGGAGATACTCCCTATAAAGATGTTGCTAAAGCAATTAGCAATCTAATGAAAAACGACTCCTATGAACCCCATGCACTAGTAGTAAGTACCGATTTATATTTAAAGATGCAAAGAATTCAAGAGGGCACAGGAGTTACAATACTATCAAGAGTTAAAGAATTAGTTGATGGAAGAGTATATCAAAGTCCAGTCATTGAAGAAGGAAAAGGTGTAGTAGTAGCAATAGGACCTCAGCATATGGATTTGGTTGTAGGCGAAGATATGGTGACTGCTTATCGAGGCGATGAAAATCTAAATCATTTATTCAGAGTAATGGAGAGTTTAGCTCTTAGGATTAAGAGACCTACTAGCATTTGTACAATTGAGTAAAACTTTATTATGAATAAGAACTTAACCTCTTGTGCTAGTTACTCTAACAGTATAGCTTTAAATATCCTTCAATGTTTCCTCTGAAGCGACTTTGAAGAGCTGTTTTTACCTCTAAATCTTTTTTATTAAAATAGCTCTTCTACGGAGCTTGAAGAGGATTATTGAAGGATATCTGTAAGGAACTAGCGAGGCAAGTGAAATTAATAAAAAGATAGGCCGCTTAGCAACCTATCTTTTTATATTTTTTTATTCGATAACAGTCATAACCTCATCCACAGGCTTTCTGGGAGGACTTTTCAATTCGGTTTCAACAGGAACTCCAAGGGGAGTTAATGCTGCAAGGTAAAAACCTTCTTTTTTAAAGCCTACATACTCTTCAATTTCTTTATTTGCATAGTTGGGGCCAGTCATCCAGCATCCACCATAACCGGTATTAGCAGCAGCTAATAAGAAGTTTTCCATGGCTGCAGCTATATTTTGGATTCCTGGAGCAGGTCTTAAAAGATTATGAATCTCTTCACTGGAAGCTCCTTTGGCTTTTAAAAACTCTAATCCTGTAGCAGGATATGGCCCTGCAAAAAATAATATTAGTACTGGAGCATTTCTAAATACGGTATGATATTTAACATATTTAGTAAATGCTTTTTTCGCTTCCTCGTCCTTAGCATAGCTTGCAAGTTCAGCATTTTTTCTTTCCACAATTTTTGCAATTTCTTCAATTTTATCTTTGTTTTTGATTACTACAAAGTGCCAATTTTGAAGATTCTTTCCTGAAGGAGCATATGTAGCTGCCTTTAAAAGTTCTTTAATATCTTCAATTGGAACATCTTGATCCTTAAACTTTCTGATACTATGTCTTTTGTAAATAAAATCTAAACTACTCAATATGAAACCCTCCTATATATTTCTTTACTCATAATCTATTATATCCTATTTTACTCAAAATTAACATAAACTTAAAGCAGATTTAATTAAATCAATATATAATAACTTTAGAAAATTCAAAATTGAGGAATATAATGAAGGGTCTTAATATATGTGTTGATATTGATGGTACTATCACAACCCCTACGCTTGGGTGAGAAAGGCTAACAGTTATTTTGGCACTAATATCGAACCAAAGGATGTAACGGAGTACGAGATTCATAGGGTGTTAGGTGTCTCTAGAGAAGATTATTTAAAATTTTACGATGCGTATGGAGAAGAAATTCATCTTAAAGCAAAGGCAAGAAATCGAGCTAAAAGAATTCTCACACTATTGGCACAAGAAGATAACATATATTATGTAACCGCAAGGGGAAAAAGAATGGCAATGTGACTATTAAATGGCTTAAAAGCAGGAAATTTCCTGAAAAAGAAGTATATCTTTTAGGAAGCCATTATAAAGTAGATAAAGCAAAAGAACTAGGGTGCGATGTTTTTATAGAAGACAGATGTGAAAATGCTTTAGATCTTTTTAGTGCTGGATTTAAAGTATTATTAATTGATTGTTATTATAATAGAATGCCTTTACCAAAGGGAATTATTAGAGTAAAAAATTGGGATGAAATCCATGGGGAGATAATAAAATTCTATAGGGAGAAATAAAAACCGGAGGCTGCTTAAAAAGAACCAGATGAGGTTCTTTTTTTTTGATAAAATTAAAGACCATTAGTATTAGAGTGAAATGAGGGAGTATTTATGAATGGGTGTAATTTTTTAAGCTTGTTTGGGGTAATAATTTAATATAAATAATTTAACCCTGGTATTGTCAAAAGAATTATGAAAAAAATATTCTGAAAACTTATCATTTCTGCCTGCAAATAAGAATTATAATTTACTTATAAAATCTTTGTAAAGGTTGAAATAAACAGGCTCTCATCCTGACCTTGACAAAGATTTTAACGCAAATATTTGGGTAACTAACAGGCAGAAAGGGATGGATTAAGGGGTTAAACCATAAACCCTTGCAAATACTAAGTTTGCAGGTATTTTAAGCAAAAATCTTTGACAATACCCCACCCTTTTAAGGAGAGTGTTTTTATGAAAAAAATTTTAGTTACTGGAGCTTTAGGACAGATAGGTTCTGAATTAGTGATGAAACTAAGAAATATCTATGGAGATAATAATGTCGTGGCAAGCAGTAGAAGTAGAGAGGGGAATGCCGACGTTATCGAATCAGGTCCCTTTGAAATAGTTGACGTTACAGATGGTAAACAAATAGTAGAGGCTGTAAGAAAGCACAATGTAGATTCCATTATTCATCTGGCGGCCATTTTGTCAGCAACAGGTGAAGAAAAACCCCATCTTCTTTGGAATGTCAATATGAACGGTCTTTATTACGTTTTAGAGGTTGCCAGGGAAAGTAAATGTGCAGTATTCCCGCCCAGTTCTATAGCCGCCTTTGGACCTAGTACTCCAAAGAATAAAACTCCCCAAGATACCATTCAAAGGCCCAATACTATATACGGGGTTTCAAAGGTTTCAGGAGAGCTACTTTGTGACTATTATCATGAAAAATTTGGAGTCGACACTAGAGGTGTCAGGTATCCGGGATTAATTTCATATGCTGCCCTTCCCGGAGGAGGAACAACAGATTATGCAGTGCATATTTATTATGAAGCCCTTAGATCTAAAAAATTTACTTGTAATATCAAAGAGGGAACTAAAATGGATATGATGTATATGCCTGATGCACTAGATGCGGTGGTTCAGTTAATGGAAGCTAATCCTGATAATCTTAGGCACAGAAATGCCTTCAATATTACGGCTATGAGTTTTGGACCAGAAGAAATTTATAGGGAAATCAAAAAACATATACCGGAATTTGAAATGGACTATAAAGTTGACCCCATTAAACAAAAGATTGCTGATTCATGGCCCGACTCATTAGACGATAGTGCTGCTCGAGAAGAATGGGGATGGAACCCTAAATACGATTTAACTTCCATGACAATAGACATGCTTGAAAAGTTAAGAAGAAAGCTAAATTTATAATATAAAACATAAAATTGACGTTTTAGAGACGGTTAAACATTATAATGGGCTTAAGTATAGTATCAAGTAGAAGGGGTGTTAACATGATAAGTAATTTAGACATATCTAATGCTATGACGATTAAACTTGATAATGAATTGCCTCCATATCCTAGATTTGTAGAAGGGATTAGGAGAGCACCGAAGAGAGAATTTAATCTTACACCAAGGGAAACGGAAATTGCACTAAAAAATGCGTTGCGTTATATACCTGAAGAATTACATGAAAAGCTTGCTCCAGAATTTTTGGAAGAGCTAATGACCAGAGGTAGAATTTACGGGTATCGTTTTAGACCAGAAGGAGAGATAAAGGGCAGACCAATTAATGAATATAAAGGTAAATGCATAGAAGGCAAAGCAATACAGGTGATGATTGATAATAACTTAGATTTCGATATAGCACTTTATCCCTATGAACTCGTAACATATGGAGAAACCGGCCAGGTATGTCAAAACTGGATGCAATATAGACTTATCAAAAAGTATCTTGAAGAGATGACTAATGAACAGACTTTAGTAGTTATGTCTGGCCACCCGTTAGGATTATTTAAATCTTCTCCAGAGGCACCTAGGGTAATTATTACAAATTCTATAATGGTAGGGATGTATGATAATCCTGAAATATGGCATAAGGCTGCGGCCATGGGGGTTGCAAATTATGGTCAGATGACAGCAGGCGGATGGATGTATATTGGGCCTCAGGGGATTGTACACGGTACATTCAATACTATTTTAAACGCAGGGAGGCTTAAGCTAAGAATATGTGATAACGAAGATTTAAGAGGTTATCTTTATGTTACTTCAGGCTTAGGAGGAATGAGCGGGGCCCAGGGTAAGGCCGTAAAGATTGCAAATGGAGTAGGTATAATAGCGGAAGTGGATTACTCAAGAATCCAGACAAGACTAGATCAGGGATGGATTGATACAGTCGTAGACACTTCTGAAAAAGCATATTCTTTAGCAAAAGAATATCAAAATAAAAGAGAAGGCATTTCTATTGCTTTCTACGGTAATGTCGTAGATCTCCTTCAGTACGCTGTAGACAATGATGTAAAAATAGATCTATTATCAGATCAGACGTCGTGTCATGTACCCTATGATGGAGGATATTGTCCACAAGGTATTAGTTTTGAAGAAAGAACGGAGTTATTGAAAACTGATAAGAAAAAATTTGCTAAGCTAGTTGATGAGTCCTTAAAGCATCATTTTAAACTTATCAAAACTTTAGTTGATAAGGGTACATATTTCTTTGATTATGGAAATGCATTTATGAAGGCCGTATATGATGCAGGGGTTAAGGAAATCTGCAAAAATGGTAAGGACGAAAGTGAAGGCTTTATCTTCCCATCATATGTGGAGGATATAATGGGCCCAATGCTTTTTGATTATGGATATGGTCCTTTTAGATGGGTGTGTTTAAGTGGCAAAAAAGAAGATTTAAGAAAGACTGACAAAGCAGCGATGGAATGTATTGATCCAAATAGAAGAGGACAAGATAGAGATAATTATGTGTGGATTAGAGATGCTGAAAAAAATGCTTTAGTTGTAGGTACACAGGCAAGAATACTCTATCAGGACGCTATTGGTAGATTAAAAATAGCCCTTAAGTTTAATGAGATGGTTAGAAACGGTGAAGTAGGACCTATTATGCTTGGAAGAGATCATCATGACACTGGAGGAACTGATTCACCTTTTAGAGAAACTTCAAACATCAAGGATGGTAGTGATGTAATGGCTGAAATGGCTACCCACTGTTTTGCAGGTAATGCCGCAAGAGGTATGACAATGGTTGCACTTCATAACGGAGGTGGGGTAGGTATTGGTAAAGCTATAAACGGAGGATTTGGAATGGTTCTTGACGGAAGTGAAAGGGTAGACAACATTCTAAAGAAGGCTATGCCATGGGACGTTATGGTGGGAGTTTCTAGACGTGCTTGGGCTAGAAATGAAAACTCAATAGAAACGTGTATCGAGTATAATGACATGAATAAGGGAACGGATCATATTACAATTCCATATATACCAAAAGATGATTTAGTTAAAAATTTAATATATGAAGCTTTTAACAAAAAGAAATAAGATTAACCTCTTGTGCTAGTTACTCTAACAGTATAGCTTTAAATATCCTTCAAAGTTTCCTCTGAAGCGACTTTGAAGAGCTGTTTTCACCTCTAAATCTTTTCTATTAAAACAACTCTTCTACGGAGCCTGAAGAGGATTATTGAAGGATATCTATAAGGAACTAGCGAGGCAAGTAAGATTAATTAAAGTTTATTTAATAGAAGCAAGCTTATAAGAATCTGCGATTGACCGCCGATGAAGGACTGTTTTTCTTTTGGGGGAAACATTAAACTAAAAAAAGTCCTTCAAAATCGCCTCAGCAGAAACCTTATAGGTTGCTTAGCTTGCTTTAGTAAAACTAACTATCACAAAAGGTTATGCTATTAAAAAAAGGAGAGGTGTCTTAAAATGGCAAATATGCAGAAAATAGTACAATGTGTACCAAATTATAGTGAAGGTAGAGATTTGGACAAAATAGATAAGATTGTAAATCCCTTCAGAGGAAAGGATGGAGTTAAACTTTTAGATTATAAAAGGGACGAAGACCATAATAGAGTTGTTGTAACTGTAATAGGAGAGCCTGAGGCTGTTAAAAGTGCAGTTTTAGAATCTATGGGTATAGCTATTGAAGTTATAGATATGACTAAACATGAAGGACAGCACCCAAGAATGGGAGCTATAGATGTTGTTCCTTTTATACCAATAAAAAATATAAGGATGACTGAAGCTGTTGAAATGGCGAAAGATGTCGCAAGGGAAGCTTCAGAAAGATTTAATCTGCCTATTTTCCTATATGAAAAAGCAGCAACATCTCATGAGAGAACTAACCTGGCAAAGATCAGAAAGGGTCAGTTTGAAGGGATGGCAGAGAAAATTAAGGAGCCTGAATGGAAACCAGATTTTGGACCTACCCAAATTCATCCTACAGCAGGTGTAACGGCAGTAGGAGCAAGAATGCCTCTTGTGGCCTACAACGTTAATTTAGATACTGATGACATAGAAATAGCTAATAAGATTGCGAAAAGTGTAAGACATATTAGTGGTGGATTAAGGTACTGTAAGGCAATAGGTATTGAACTTGAAGAAAGGGGAATAGTTCAAGTTTCAATGAACATGACGGACTATACCAAGACTCCACTTTATAGAGTGTTTGAACTAATAAAGATTGAAGCCAAAAGATATGGCGTAAATGTAATAGGTAGTGAAGTAATAGGATTAGTGCCTATGGAAGCATTAATTAATACTGCTGAATATTATTTGGGAATTGAAGATTTTTCGATGGATCAAATTTTAGAGAAAAGAATGATGGAGTAGTGATATAATGAAAAAAGGAAATATTTTAATTAAAAATGCATCGGAGATAGTTACCTGTAGCGGTTTTAAGGCTAAAGTTGGAAAAGAAATGAACGAGCTAGGTATAATAAAAGACGGTTCGGTAGTTATTGAGGATGGTATTATAAAAGCTATTGATGAGACTGATAAAATTTTAAAGGAATTTGATGAAGAGGAATTTGAGATTGTAGATGCTTCTAATAAAACTATACTTCCCGGTTTTGTTGATTCACATACGCACTTGGTTTTTGGAGGTTATAGAGCAGAAGAATATAACTGGAGACTGAGTGGTATGGAGTACATGGAAATAATGAAAAGGGGTGGAGGGATAATAAACTCTGTTAAGGGAACGAAAGAAGCATCAAAGGATGAGCTGGTCAAGCTAGGCAGAAAGAGATTGGACTCGATGATGTCCTTTGGAGTTACGACTGTTGAAGGTAAAAGTGGGTATGGACTTGACTATGAAACGGAAATAAAACAGTTAGAGGTTATGCAGCAACTTGATAAGGACCATCCCTTGGATATAGTAAAAACCTTTTTGGGAGCCCATGCCGTTCCAAAGGAATATAAGGGCAGGGAAGATGAATTCATAGATTTTATTATTGAAAAGGTACTGCCAGAAGTAAAGAAGAGGAACCTAGCAGAATTTTGCGATATATTCTGTGAGAAAAATGTATTTTCCGTTGAACAGTCGAGAAGGCTGCTTTTAAAGGCAAAGGAAATGGGAATGAAGTTGAAAATCCATGCTGACGAGATAGTTCAGTTAGGAGGAGCAGAGCTTGCAGCAGAACTTCGGGCTATTTCAGCAGACCATCTACTCCAGGCTTCTGATAAAGGGGTAAAGGATTTGGCAGATAAGGGAGTTGTAGCTACACTACTTCCAGGTACTGCTTTCAGTTTAAAGGAAGAGTATGCCAGAGCAAGGTATATGATCGACAATGGTTGCGCCGTAGCCTTGGCAACGGACTTTAATCCGGGAAGTTGTTTTACTGAATCCATACCTCTAATTATTGCATTGGCAACTTTACACATGAATATGACAACTGAGGAAACTATCACTGCTCTAACAATAAACGGTGCTGCTGCCCTTGATAGGGCTGATGAAATCGGAAGTATAGACATAGGTAAAAAGGGAGATATAGTAATACATGAATTCCCTTCATATAAATTCATACCCTATCATATTGGAGTAAGTACTGTAGAAAAAGTAGTAAAAGATGGTATAATGATATATGATAAATGCAAAATGTTTGAGTGTTTATAGAATTGTGCCTTAAAATTTTTACTTACCGAGCCATGGGTTTTAATAAATTCCTATAGCTTGAAATTAAGGCAATTTTGAAAAATAATAATTATATGCAAGAAATACAAGGGGGTAATGTAATGCTAGCTGATAAAACAGTTAAAGAATTTTTAGAGGAAACAGCATCAAAATCACCTGTACCTGGTGGAGGAAGCATAGCTGCGTTAAGCGCTGCAACTGCTGCTGCTTTAACCGAAATGGTAGCTAATTTAACGATAGGCAAAAAGGGATATGAAGACTTACAGGAAGAGGTAAAAGAGGTTTTGAAAAGGGCTACTTCATTTAGAAACAGTTTTATTGAAGATATAGATAGGGATGCAAAATCCTTTAACAAAGTTATGGATGCCTTTAAGCTTCCTAAAGAAAATGATGAGGAAAAGGAAAAAAGAAAAATAGCTATTCAGGAAGGCCTTAAAAATGCTGCATCAGTTCCCTTGGAAATAGCTAAAGAAGCCTATAAAATGATGGAAATAATTGAAAAGGTAGTAGAAAAGGGCAACAAAAACGCTGTAACAGACGGTGCGGTAGCTGCAATGATGGCTAGAACATCGGTGTTGTCAGCTTTGTATAATGTTAAGATAAATTTAGGATCTATTAAAGATAAAGAGTTTGTTGAAATGCTAGCAAGGGAAGTTGAGGAGCTAGAAGAAAAAATTAACCAACTTGAGAAGAATATATTAGCAAAGGTAACTCTATAAATAACTTTTAAATGCGGCATAGTTTTTAAAACTATGTCGTTTTTTTGTTGCAAAGATACCTAGCAATGCAATATAATTGTAAAAAAGTCTAAAAAAAGGATGGTAATGTGAGCCGAATCTATGTAAAACTATTTGACACCCCTTTCGTTTTAAAAAATGATGATAAGGTTAACTTCCCCTTTATGAAGGCAGAGGCATTATTTTACTATTTAGTTATAAAAAAACAGGCTACAAGGGATGAATTGGTAGACATTTTTTGGGGAGAATCAGGAGAAAAGGCTGCTAAAAAAAATTTAAGAAATGCCATGTATAAGATTAGAAAAACTTTCGACATGGATATTATAATATCCCCTCAAAAATCTAAAGTAATATTAAATTCTGATATAGAAATTGATTCAGACTTAGATTCTTTTCTAAAAAATGATCAGAATAGTGTAAAGTCCTACGATGGTGAGTTCTTAAAGGGCTTTATGGTAAAAAAAGCCCTAAAGTTTAATGAATGGGTATTAAATACGAGGGAGTATTACAGGAGTATATATATTACTAAATTACATGAGATAATAAGGAACTTAATAAGTAAAAATGATTATAGCAAGGCTGAACACTACGGCCAACTACTGATTAAAGAAGATGAATTTAATGAAGGATCCTATAGAATACTTATGAATATCTATAAACAGCAGGAGAACTATGACAAAGCTATAAAGCTGTACAATAGGTTGGCTAAAATACTAAAGGAAGAGCTTGGGATAGTACCTGATATAAAGACTAAAAAGCTTTACGATGATATAGTGTATCTTCTTAGCTCCAGAGAAATAAATAGTCCAGGAATATCAAAGGAATTGTTTTATGGAAGAGAAAGGGAAATAGAGGAGCTTACAAAAAATTTCTACTCCTTTATAAATAACAAAGATTTCAAGTCAGTCCTTATAACTGGAGAAGCTGGAATAGGAAAAACTAAACTGCGTAAAAAATTTATTGAGGTCATTAAGGAAAATGAAGTCATTGTTTTAAAGAGCAATTGTTATCAAGTAGAAGAAAACTATTTTCTAAAGCCATGGAATAATATATTTTCTAAATTATCCTCTATTATAAAGAATGAAAACATTTACATACCTGTTGCTTGGAGAAAAATGATATCCTATCTTTTTCCAGAGTTTGATGCAGAATGTTTATTAGAAACGAAAAACCCTATTGAACAACTTGATACTTTAAAATTTCATGTTATAGAGGAAGCTATTATCGAAGTCTTTAAAGAAATATCTAAACGAAAAAAAATTATTTTAGCCTTTGAAGATTTGCAATGGATGGACAGTATGAGTTTATCTTTGTTATCTGGTATAGTCCTGAGAAATCAAAATGTAATGATGATAGCAACCTGCAGGAGTGGATATAACGAAAGAATTAACAGGTTTATAACCGGACTCAGAGCTGAAAATCTACTCAATATTATTGAAATTCCAAGGTTTAACAGAAAAGAGATGGAGGAGTTTATATATAATTTTTTTCCCAACAAAAAAATTGACAATGTCATAAAGGAAAGAATTTTTAATGAGACGGAAGGAAATACTTTTTTTCTAGTAGAGTATTTAAACATAATAAAGGAAAAGGGTAATCTGGATACATCAATTCCTTCTAAAATTCAAAATATACTGAAAAGCAGATTTATAGATATCTCAGACCAAGGAAAAAAAGTGTTGAGCATTGCCTCAATATTTTTTGATAAAGTTACTTTAAACTTTATTAAGACATTGTTGGGCAAAGATGAGTTTGAAATTATTGACATAATAGAAGAATTGCAAAGCAAATACATTATTCAGGAAACTGGTGATGATGATGTCAGTTTTCAATTTACACACCAAAAACTTAGGGAGTTTGTATATTTGAATTTATCTACAGTTAAACGAAAAATACTACACAATAAAGCAGCTATGGCTTTAGAGGATTCTCTCAAAAAAGATAAAACTGATATTTCATTATATACAAAGCTTATTTATCATTTTTCTAATGCAGGCAATAATTTGTCAACTTTAAAATATACAATAAAGTACCTAGACACCTATCTTGATTTTAATCATGAACTCTTTCCAGTTATAAATGATATAGAAATATCTAATCAAAACTATCTTTATATGAATAAAAAGCAGATTGAAAAATATTTTGAGGAAATTGATGAACTTTTTAGAACTGTTAAAGGTACTAATAGCTTAGATGATGAAATAATTAAACTAGAAATATCCTTTCTGCATATTAAGGGAAGATATTTGATTAGAGAAGGCGAATATGAAAAAGGCCTTAAATACATTGATGAGATGATTAAAAAATCTGTGGAAATAGAATCCTATCCCCATACTCTAAAGGGCTATAGACAAAAGGTATACTATAGTATTCAGGTCCACAATATTGAGATGATGAGCGCTAATGTAGACTTAGGATTGGAAGTAGCGTGCAGTCAAAACTTAAAGGAAGATATTGCGATATTTTTAAGGCTCAAAGGTTTAAACAGACTTTTGCAAGGAGAGTATAAGGAAGGGGAAGAATTGTTGAGAAAATCTATAGAAGTGTTTAGTAGGATTAATTTTCTCCATGGGAAATATTCTCTAAATATAGCAGCTTGTTATAACTATATAGGTGAAATAAGAAGATATAGAATGAGATTTTCAGAGGCTTTAGAATTTTATGATAAAGCTATGAAAATTTGTGAAGAGAAAAGAATTCTTAGAGGACTTACTATATTCAATACAAACGCTGGACAGGCAGCCTTTGAAATGGGCGATTATTTTAAAGCTAAGGAATATATTGAAAAGGCATTAAATATATATAGGCAGCTGGATTCGTTGTGGGGGCGCTCCATAGCTGAAGGTTATATGGCTTTGATTGAATGCAAAGAAGGCAATTATTCTTTAGCATTAAGACATCTCAAAAAAGCTGAGTTTTACTCTGAAAAACTTAAAAGCCCTTATGAAATAGGTATAACTTATAGGGTGAAGGCAGAAATCAAAAGTAATATGGAAAGCAATGAAAAGCTTAGAAAGGTATTTTCGGGATATTTAGATTTAGATTTAAAAGAATACTGCAATAAAGGGATAAGATTGCTTCAGAAAGTGAGGGAAAGCTATGAAAGTGAGATATTAAAGGCCCTTAAAAGGTAAGGATGTAGAGACCAAAAAACATTGAAATTTTTAAGATTTGTTATATAATTTTTGTGACTAGTGAATTTTGATAGGAGGTTTCATTAAATGGGAAAGGCTATTTTAATAATTGGACATGGAAGCAGATCAAAGGAAGCTCAAACAATATTTAATAAGATTGTTGATCACGTTAGAAATAAAAGTGAATTTAAATTAGTTGAGGGTGCCCATATGGAATTGTGTGAGCCTAGTATTCCGGAAACGGTTGATAAATTAGTTGAAAAGGGAGCAAATGAAGTAATTTTTGTCCCTTACTTTTTATATGAAGGAATACATATTAAAGAGGATATACCTGATATAGTTAATGAACTTTCTCAAAAATATAATGAAGTTCAATTTAAAATGGCAAAGCCTATTGGAGCTGAGCCAGTATTGGCGGAAATACTTTTGACTAGAGCTAAACAGGCAATATAGAAGATAGTAAGTATCTTCTTTTTTTCTTTATTTATTTTTAAAAATGGTAAGATTATATAGAAAAGGAGGAAGAGCTAAATGTCGAAATTTAAACTGGCCATATGTCAAATGAAAGTTGTTGAAAACAAAGATGAAAACTTAAAAAAAGCAGAAAAAATGATAAGGCAAGCTCATAACAATGATGCTGATGTAATTGTCTTACCGGAAATGTTTAACTGCCCATACGCTAATAAATACTTTCCGGAATATGCAGAAGTAGTTCCAGGACCCACTATAAATTTTCTATCAAAACTAGCAAAAGAGTTTGGTGTTTATATAGTAGGAGGGTCTATCCCTGAAAAAGTAGATAATAAAATATATAACACATCCTTCATATTTGATAGATCCGGCAATATAATAGGAAGACATAGAAAAATGCATCTCTTTGATATTGACGTAAAGGGTGCTATAACCTTTAAGGAGTCTGATACCCTCAGTAGTGGTAATGAAGTTACAGTTTTTGAAACGGAGTTTTGTAAAGTTGGTGTAGCAATATGCTATGATATGAGATTCCCGGAACTAATTAGACTGATGGTATTGAAGGGGGCAGAGATGATAATTGTACCGGCAGCTTTTAATATGACAACAGGGCCCGCTCACTGGCATTTGACTGCCAAGGCAAGAGCACTGGATAATCAGGTATATTTTGCTGCAGCTTCACCGGCCAGAAATATCAATTCAATATATGTTGCATACGGCCATTCCTTGATCGCAAGTCCTTGGGGCGATATTATAGCTGAAGCCAATGAAAAGGAGACTATTCTTTATGGAGAAATAGATCTTGAAAAAGTAAAAAAAGTAAGGGAGGAGCTTCCACTATTAAAGCACAGGAGAATCAGCTTGTATAATATAAGCGAAGATAGTATTCATTAACTGAGTAAATGTGAAATATGTTTTTTAAAAAAATTTTTATAATTTCCAAGAAAATTGTAACAAAATACTATAGGTGTTATTATTAACATGTTACTATTGTATTTTTTAAGTAAATTATGTAATGGGAGGTTAGTTTATGCACAAAAGATTGTTTATACCAGGACCTGTAGATGTTGCTGAAGATGTATTGGAAAAAATGGCAACGCCGATGATAGGGCATCGTACTAAGGATGCTTCAATATTACAAAGAAGTATTTCGGAAAAAATGCAAAAATTAATGTACACCAAAAATCAAATAATGCTTTCTACAACTTCAGGGAGTGGATTGATGGAAGGTGCAATTCGATCCTGCACAAGAAGAAGAGCAGCAGTATTTTCAGTGGGAGCCTTTGGTGATAGATGGCATAAAATGGCCGAAGCAAATGGAGTACCTGCTGATAAATTTGCATCTGAATGGGGAAAACCAACTACTCCTGAAATGGTAGATAGAGCTTTATCAACAGGAAAATACGATTTGATAACTATCACTCACAATGAGACCTCAACAGGACTTATGAATCCCGTTGAAGAAATAGCTGAGGTTATGAAAAAATATCCTGAAGTAATATTCTGTATGGATACGGTAAGCTCTATGGGTGGTACAAAGATTGAAATAGATAAGTTAGGCGTAGACGTATGTATAACTTCAACTCAAAAATGTTTAGGACTGCCTCCAGGATTGGCAATTTGTTCCATATCAGAAAAGGCATTAAAAGCGGCGGAGCAGGTACCAAATAGAGGTTATTATTTGGATCTACTTAACCTATATAAATATATACAAAAGAAAGATCACCAATATCCTTCAACTCCATCATTACCCCACATGTTTGCACTAGACTATCAACTAACTAAAATTTTAGAAGAAGAAGGAATGGAGAATAGATTTGCTAGACATTCGGAAATGGCTGAATATGTACGTGGATGGGCTAAGGAGTATTTCGATTTGTTCCCTGAGGAAAAATACGCTTCAAATACTTTAACAACTGTAAAAAATACCAAAGATATAAATGTAGCTGAGTTAAATAAAGAATTAGGTAAGCGCGGATATATGATTTCAAATGGATACGGCGACTTAAAGGAGAAGACCTTTAGAATTGCCCATATGGCTGAGACTACTTTAGATGAAATTAGACAGCTGTTATCAATAATTGAAGAAATTCTAGAACTATAGAAAGGGATGGAATATGATTAGAGTATTGGTTACGGACGGAATTGATAAAAATGCCTCGGCAAGTTTACAGGAAGCTGGCTTTGAAGTAGTTGAGGAGCACTATGAATCTGAGGAACTTAAAGAAAAGGTGAAAGAATTTGATGCAATAGTTGTGCGTTCTGCTACAAAGGTGCCAAAACCCAAGCAAGAATAGAACTTGAGGTAGTAGACGTAATCACAAAATTTTTTAAATAGGAGGGAAAATAATGGCAGTAGTAAGACCATTTAAAGGTATCAGACCTAAAGCTGAGTTAGTTGATAAGGTAGCTTCTTTACCCTATGATGTGATGAACAGGGAAGAAGCTAAGGAAATGGCCAAGGGAAATGAATATTCTTTCTTGCACGTAGTAAGGGCTGAAATAGATGTAGATGATTCCATAAGTCAGTACGATGAAAGTGTATATAAAACAGCGAGAAAAAATCTGGATGATATGATTAAAAATGGAGTTTTAAATCAAGATGAAAAACCCATGTTTTATATATACAGACAAATAATGGACGGTAGAGTACAGACAGGATTAGTTGGCTGTACTTCTATAAATGACTATATGAACGATATTATTAAGAAACACGAATTTACAAGACCTGAAAAAGAATTGGACAGAATAAATAACTTTGATTATTGTGATGCAAATACTGCACCTATCTTTTTAACATACAGAAAAAATGATGAATTAAATAAAATCATAAATGATTGGATTAAGTTCCATAAACCTGTTTACAATTTTACAAGCAATGATGATATTACTCATATAGTTTGGACTATAGATGACGAAGATATTATTACCAGAATAGGTGAAATATTTAACCAAATAGACTATTTATATATTGCTGATGGTCATCACAGATCTGCATCTTCAGTTAAGGTAGGTCTTAAGAGAAGAGAAGAAAATCCAGATTATACTGGTGATGAAGAGTTTAACTATTTCTTATCAGTTATGTTCCCTGATGAAGACCTTTTCATAATGGATTATAATAGAGTAGTGAAGGATTTAAATGGCTTAACTGAGCAAGAATTTATTGATAAAGTTAAGGAAAAGTTTAACGTGGAAGAATATAATGGACAAGGTCAATACAAGCCTTTAGAAAAGCATACATTTGGAATGTATTTAGATGGGAAATGGTACAAGCTTACTGCTAAAGAAGGTACCTATGATGAAAATGATCCTGTTGACAGACTGGATGTATCCATTCTTCAGAAGAACTTATTACATCCAATACTTGGAATAGAAAATCCAAGAACAGATAAGAGGATAGACTTTGTAGGAGGAATAAGAGGTCTTGAAGAACTAGAAAGAAGAGTAGCTAAGGATATGAAGGTTGCTTTCTCAATGTATCCGACAACTATGGATGATCTTCTTTCAATAGCTGACGCAGGAAAGGTTATGCCTCCTAAATCGACTTGGTTTGAACCTAAATTAAGAAGCGGATTATTTGTGCATAGATTATCAGATTAATAAAAATCGTGGCCTGAAGGCTGCGATTTTTTTATGTTTAAATGACAAACTAGAGAAAAAAATGTAAAATAAAATATAGGGGTTTTAAATAAATTTAAGGAGGTATTTATTATGGATTATAAAGAAATGCTTTTAAATGCAAAAAAGAACATTAGAACCTGTAGAGTATGTCCTGAATGTAACGGTAGAGCGTGTAGAGGAGAAATACCAGGTATTGGAGGAAAGGGCACAGGCTCAGGATTTATAAGAAATTATGAGAAATTGAGGGAAGTAAAAATTAACATGGATACAATATACAGTCCACAGGAAGTAGACACTTCTATAGAGTTATTTAAAAAGAGATTTAAATACCCTATTTTTGCTGCTCCAATAGGTGATGTAAAATTAAATTATAGTGATGTTTTGACTGAGTATGAATATCAAAAAGCCGTAGTAGTAGGGTGTAAAAATGCTGGTACTGCTGCTTTTACAGGGGATGGAGTAAAGGATCATGTTTTCAATGAGCCCCTTGAAGTAATAGGTGAAAACGATGGATGGGGTATACCGACTATTAAACCTTGGAAGAAAGACGAGATATTAAGAAAAATAAGACTAGCAGAAGAAAAAAATACTTTAGCTGTCGCAATGGATATAGATGCTGCCGGTTTAGCTCTGTTAGGCATGCAAGGAAAACCTGTTTCTCCAAAATCTGTTGATGATTTGAAGGAAATAATCGGTTCTACAAAATTACCTTTTATTTTAAAAGGTATAATGACGGTAGGAGGAGCCTTAAAAGCAGTAGAGGCTGGAGCTTATGGAATAGTTATTTCAAATCATGGTGGAAGAGTATTAGATGAAACTCCATCTACTATTGAAGTTCTTCCAAAGATAAGTGAGGAAGTTAGAGGCAGATTAAAAATATTTGTAGATGGTGGATTTAGATCTGGATTAGATGTCTTTAAGGCTGTAGCATTAGGAGCTGATGCTGTATTAATAGGAAGACCCTATTCAGTAGCTGCCTATGGAGGGGGAATAGAAGGTGTAGGGCTTTATACTGAAAAATTAGGTAAGGAACTTCATGATGTCATGGTAATGACTGGAGCTAAAAAACTTAGTGAGATTAATAAAGATATGGTCACTATAGTCAAATAATTTAATAAAGGTTATAGAAGGGAGATAGATTTATGAGAGGACTTTTCCTTCAAGGGGGAGGGGCAAAGGGAGCTTTTCAGGCTGGAGTAATATACGGATTGTATGAAGAAGGGCTTAGCTTTGATGTCCTATCTGGAACTTCTATTGGTGCAATAAACTCATACTTTATATATACGGGAAATATAGAAAAACTAAAGGAAATATGGACAAACATAAATATAGATGAGTTTGATAGAGGAAGAACTGATGAGAAGATAATAGAAAATAAAGTGTTTATAGACATCTTAAAAGAATTTAAAGACAATAATGAAAAAGTCAAAGCTGCTTATGTTAACTATGTTAAAGTCCAAGGAAGCAGCTTAGTAGAAGAGGTAGTTGATATAACAAAGCTAGACAAAAAAGAAAGATTAGAAGCTATAAGATTCAGCTCTCTCCTTCCATTTAGATTGGACAAGAACAAATCTGTTGATGAAATAATAGAAGAATTTGATTCCCAGAAACTTTTTGAAGAATTCAAACAGGATTTGGAAAAGGGAATTTATGACGGATATAAACTTGATGGTGGAATATTAAATAATGACTTTTTAAATCCATTTATTGATGAAAAGGTTGATGAACTTTATATAGTAACATTTAAAAAAGGCTATGATATTCCAGAATATATTTTGCAAAATTATAAAAGAAATGACATAGCATTAATTGAACCAATTACGGAATTTCGTCCTAACGATACATTGAGATTTAAAAAAGATTTTTGTGAAAAATTGTTTTATGAAGGATATAAAATTAGTAAGATAATTTAATACAATAAAAAGCCATTTTCAATATACATTGAAGATGGCTTTTTATTGTATTAATAATTGTATCCATTTATTAATATTTTACATATACTGAATTGAAAGGGGTGATTTTTTTGATTATTCATGTAGTAAGACCTGGGGAAAGTGTTTATTCGATTGCCAGGCAATACGGAGTTTCACCCTCCAAAATAATTGAAGATAATGAACTTGAAAATCCAGCTCAGCTAACGGTAGGACAAACGCTGGTAATATTGGAGGGAACTAGACAGCATAGAGTAGCTCCAGGAGAATCATTATATTCTATAGGCAGAAGATATGGAGTGAGGGTGAGTGATATACTGGAAGCCAATCCTGACATCACGGATCCTTTACAAATTGTACCGGGTCAGATTATAAATATTCCGCCTAGAACTAGAAAACTTGGCACCATAGAGGTAAATGGATATACACTTCCAAACATTAATATGGAAGTTCTTAGAAAGACACTTCCAAACCTTACTTATCTTAGTATTTTCAGCTATGAAGTAAGGCCTGACGGAAGCTTAACAGCTATCAATGATGAACCGCTAATTGAGGCTGCAAGAGCGGCAAATGTTGCACCTTTTATGGTGATAACAAACTTGGAAGAAGGAGGAGGGTTCAGTAGCGAACTAGCTCGAACTATACTAACAAATGAAGATGTGCAGGAGACGCTGATAAACAATGTTATAGAAATTTTACAGACTAAAAACTATTATGGTTTAGATATTGATTTTGAATACATTTTTCCTGAGGATAGAGAAAAGTATAATAATTTTTTAAGAAAAATAACTACAAGACTACATGAATTAGGTTTTACTGTTACTACGGCCTTAGCTCCTAAGATTGCAGCTGATCAACCGGGATTGCTTTATGAGGCCCATGATTATCCTTTTCATGGTGCTACAGTAGACCACATAATATTGATGACTTATGAATGGGGGTATACTTACGGGCCGCCATTAGCAGTTGCCCCTATTAACGAGGTTAGAAAAGTATTAAACTATGCAGTAACAGCTATACCACCGGAAAAGATACTCATGGGTATACCTAATTATGGCTATGATTGGATATTACCTTATGTTCAAGGGAGGGCTGCAACAACAGTATCTAATACTGCAGCAGTACAACTTGCCCAAAGAGAAGGAGCATTTATTAGATATGATGAAAAAGCCCAGGCTCCATTCTTTAGATACTATGATGAGCAGGGTAGAGAACACATTGTATGGTTCGAAGACGCAAGGAGTATAGAAGCTAAGCTGAAACTTGTAAATGAGTACGGCCTTGGTGGTGTAAGCTATTGGACCATAGGCAGATATTTTCCACAAAACTGGCTAGTGCTTAATGCATTGTATGATATTGAGAAAGTCATATAGAAGTTTGGCTTAGCTTTAGTATCAGTACTGTATTACTGTGGAGCAGAGTGGAAGATAAATTTCCCTCTGTTTCTTTATATTTATAAGTTAAGATTAAAAATCTAATAATAAATTGGACAACTTATACATATACATTAACTATTGAAAAAGCAAATTTTCATGGAGAATATTTACAGTTAATAGAAGGAATTATCAAATTATTATGGAATTATCTACAATATAAAAAAATTCAAAAAGGGGAGGTGACATATATACAACATTAATATCAATTAAATCTAGATCCAAAAATTTGAAATTTGAAAGGAGGAGTTTTTGTGGAAGGTGGATATGGAATACTTACTCTTTTACCACCATTAGTAGCTATCGTATTATGTTTTGTAACCAAAAGAGTGCTTATATCATTGTTTTTAGGGGTTCTGACAGGAGGCATTATTCTAGGGGGAGGAAATCCCTTTGCAGGCATTGAGTATTCTCTTGATACTATCGTCGGATCAATAACTGACGAATGGAATGCGAGACTATTACTATTTAACCTGTTAATGGGTGCTGGTGTTGCGTTCATTTGGAAATTGGGTGGAAGTAAAGCCCTGACTGAATGGGCAAGAAAAAGGATTAAATCTCGTAGAGCAGCAGGTGTAGGAGCATGGCTGCTTGGCATCATAGTGTTTTTTAATGATTATGTAAATGCAGCTATAGTTGGAAACGTGTTTAGAGATGTATGTGAAGAAGAAAGAATTTCTACAGAAAGACTTTCATATATTTTAGATTCTACAGCTGCTCCAGTTGCAACATTTTTTATTTCTGACTGGATAGCTTTTCAGATATCAATGATTCAGTCGGGAATGGATGCTGCAGGAATAGCTAATGTTTCTGCTTTTGAAACATATATTAAAAGTATCCCCTTTAATTTATACTGTATATTTGCAGTAATCTTTGTAGGTATGTTAGTTATTACAGGTAAGGATTATGGACCAATGCTTAAGGCCGAGCATAGAGCAATAACAGAAGGTAAAATAGTAAGAGATGGAGCTCAGCCAATGATGGATGTAGGATATGAACTGGGAGAACCTAAAGAAGTGAAGCCAATGCTTATGACATTCTTTTTACCTCTAATAGTTCTTGTAGGAGTAACGCTATTTGGATTCTGGTGGACTGGAAGACCTGGGGAAAATATTATGGAAATCCTAGGCAATTCAGATCCTGCTAAAGCCTTACTTTGGGGAGCCTTTGCAATGACAATTACAGGTATAATTATGTCACTGAGCCAAAAAATAATGGATCTAAAAGAAACTATGGATACATTTTTGGAAGGCCTGAAACTTATGCTATTAGCCTGCGGGATTTTAGTTTTGGCATGGTCATTAGGAACGGTAACAGGAGATATGAAGCTCGCAGATTATATAATTACTTTAATAGGTGACAGTATGCCCTTTGGATTACTCCCACTAATTATATTTGCATTTGGAATGCTTATATCCTTTGCAACGGGAACATCCTGGGGTACTATGACTATTTTAACTCCTATAGCTATACCTTTAGCTTATAAGATTACTGGAGATGTAACTACAGCATCAGTTATGGCAGGAGTTGTTTTTTCAGGAGCTATTTTTGGAGACCATTGTTCTCCAATTTCTGATACTACTGTATTAGCATCAATCTTTTCAGGCGCAGACCATATAGACCACGTTTCAACCCAAATACCATATGCTGTTACAGCTGCAGGGGTAGCATTAGTTATGTACCTGTTATATGGTATCACAGGTGTAGGGCCAGTGATTCTAATTCCATTGGGAATCCTTTTATTGTTTGGACTGATGTATGTCCTGTCAAATCACTACAGTAACAAGTATGGAATACACAGTAGGACTAAAAAAGCTATATAAAGTTAATGTACAAAACCTCGGCTAAGCCGAGGTTTTTACTTACTTAAAATTTCTGCGAAGCTTATCAAGCTGCATTTCGTAAATCGCTTCTTCATTTCCAACTATTTCAGGTTCTTTTAAATTAGGATTGCCTATATCTCCACCCATTTCTTTTATAATTTGTTTAGCTTTATCAACGTTATTATCGTTTACATCAACCACAACCTTACAGTTTATGTCAGTAATTTCTTCCATATTGCCCATGCCGCTTACTGAAGGATTTGCTGCAGCAAGGGGTGCTTTGGTTCTATCTATAAAGGAATTTGAACCGGATTCTAAGACTAGGTCTGAAAGACTTGATGAATTTTCTGTACCAGCCATATTTCTCCTAACATTTCTATTTTTTGTATAATGCTCGTTTAAGTCTAAAAAAGTATTTTTAAAACCAGACTCATTTAACTTCTTGATTGTATCATTAGCATTTTTTATATTTCCAAAATAACCTTCAATTTTCATTTCCATTCCTCCAAGTAAAAAATCAGTAGAATTTGATATAGTTATCATTACTTATTTTTTTCTGTATGACTAAAGTTTATACAAAGTTAAATAATATATATGCTTAAAATTTAGACCTATAGGATATATACTATATATAGTAAATATTATTATGAGATAGGAGTGTAGAAATGGAGTACAAAAAATTTGGAAATAAGTTTATAGTGAGAATGGATAAAGGAGAAGAAATAGTTGAGACTTTAAAAGAATTTTGCAAGAAGAATGAAATTAAACTTGGATCGATCCAAGGATTAGGGGCAGTAAATAAAGCTACCATTGGCTTATTTGAAACTGCAACTAAGGAATATCATTCTACAGAATTAACAGGTGACCATGAAATTACAAGTCTTTTAGGAAATATATCGACAATGGATGGAGAAGTTTATTTACATCTACATATAAATCTGGCAGACCATGAATATAAAACATATGGAGGTCACTTAAATTCTGCAGTTATAGGTGCTACAGGGGAATTTATTATAGATGTAATTGAAGGAACTGTAGATCGTGCTTTTAATCAAGAAATAGGACTAAATCTGTATAAGTTTGATTAAGTAAAACTCACGATTTTTGTCGCTGGTTTTATAATGTTATAATCACCAGTTTACAAGTTTAACTAAGCGATCTTTTTTCCCTGTAAGTAGCATTTAACTGATTCCATTACCCAAGAATATATTTTGTTACTTTCGAGGGAAGACACGAAACTACTTAAAATTAATTCTTTATGAATACATAATCAGACGCCTCCTGGAGTATTTGTTTGTAATAAGATTAGTATTCTTAGGATTCAGGTGTCTGATTTTGCTATTTTTCTTCAGTTATTTCACGTTTCTTGTAAAGTAGTGAAGGTATAATAAACATATTTGAAGATATGTAGGTTATATATTAATATTATACTGTAAGCATAAAATTTTGTGAGGGATATTTATGGACAAGAAAAAAGGGGTAAAGCTACTCCACGGAAAAGTTTGTATAAAAAATGGCAAAGAAAAACTTTTTATTCCTAAAAAAGCTATTATAATGTTTTGCAAAAATGGGCGGAAAATTAACATTATAACCATGCAAGGAGAATTTAGTATATATGGGAGTCTTAATAAAATCGAAGAGAAATTAAAAAGCAGACATTTTTTTAGATCACACCAATCATTTATAATAAACATTCAAAAGATAAAGAAAATTATTTCCTCTAGCTATGAGAACTATGTAGTTCTTGAAGGAACAAAGGAGAGAGCATTAATTACACGCAAAAGAGAGAAAAAACTGTATGAATTAATAGAGGTGCTATAACATAATCGCAAAATAGTTTTGAATTCTACTTAAAATCTAGCAAATAAAGCAATGAAAATAATAAATATACGGATTTGGTTGTTTTTATATCGATGTTGTAATATAATTATATTGACAGCAAAATAAGAATGTAGGTGCCTCGAAAGAGGGTAAAAGGGAAGTACGGTGAAAATCCGTCACAGCCCCCGCTACTGTAAGCACAGACGAAACCTTAGGATGCCACTGTCCAGAATATAAAAATTCAGGATGGGAAGGTAAGGTAGTAGGAAGAAGTGTGAGTCAGGAAACCTGCCTATGTTGTAATATATACCTTCGGAGGGAAGGGCAAGATAAATATTTAACTAAATTTCAAAATATTTGCCTAACCTTCTCGGGTTAGGCTTTGATATTTTGAGAGGGTTTAGCTAAACTTATTCATCTATAAGGCAGCAAAAATGTTTTATAGTCATTGAAGTATTTACTTTGTCATGTAGAATAAGACCTACCTATCTTATTTTGTTGTCCAATTTTTTAATATATTTTGAGGAGGTCTTTACATGAATAAAACAAATAAATATTCATTGAGCATTTTAATTATTTCATTATTAGTAATAGTGCCAAGGCAAGCTTATGCTATGCATATAATGGAAGGTTTTTTACCGATAAAGTGGGCTTTATTTTGGTTTGCTATATCTATTCCATTTATCGTTTTAGGAATTAAAAAAATCAGTAAAATCACAAGTGAAAATATTAATATGAAAATGCTCTTAGGATTATGTGGTGCTTTTGTTTTTGTGCTTTCATCTTTAAAGTTACCATCAGTTACTGGTAGTTGTTCACATCCAACAGGTGTCGGCTTAAGTGCTGTACTATTTGGACCAAATGTAACTAGTATTTTAGCACTTATAGCGCTATTGTTCCAAGCTTTATTATTAGCTCATGGTGGAATCTCTACTTTAGGTGCTAACGTTTTTTCTATGGGAATTGCGGGTCCAGTAGCTGCTTATTTGATTTTCAAACTAAGTAATAAATCTGGACTGTCAAAAGGTATAAGTATATTTTTGGCTGCTTCAGTAGGAGATTTAGTAACTTATATAGTTACTTCAATACAACTTGGAATAGCGTTCCCAGCTCAAGTTGGCGGAATGATGGCATCAGTTGGAAAGTTTATGGGGATTTTTGCAATAACTCAAATCCCCCTTGCAATTAGTGAAGGGTTGTTGACAGTTATTGTATATAACCTCCTTACTTCATACAACAGTAGTGATTTACAAGAACTTGCTATAATGAAGGGGGAAAAATAATGGTTAAGCAAAATATGATATTAATTCTACTAGTAGTTTTAATAGCTATACTTCCTCTTATTATTGTTAAAGGTGCAGAATTTGGAGGAGCTGATGGACAGGCAGAAGAACTTATAAATGAAATAAACCCTAATTATAAACCTTGGGTTAACCCGTTTTGGGAACCACCTAGTGGTGAAATAGAAAGTCTATTATTTGCTCTTCAGGCTGCTATAGGTAGTGGGTTTATATTTTATTTCATTGGCTACCATAAGGGTATGAAGAAAGGACAAGAATCAGAAAAATGTTTATAGATAAATATGCATATATTAATAATTTAAAAGAGGTTCATCCTATAGAAAAAACTTGTTTATCCCTTTTGTCTTTAATTGCGTGTTTGGTTTTTAATTCTTTAGGATTATACATATTTGTTATAATATCAATGGCCTTTTTAATTCTTTGGAGTGCGAAAATACCAGCTAAAGTTTTTGTGAAAATTATATTAATACCTTTGCCCTTTTTAATCATAAGTGTATTAACTATTATGCTAAATATAACTAAAGACCCTGAATTTATTGAATACGGATTCAGGGTATATTCATGGTTTTTTGGCTTTACAAAGCATGGCATTTTTAAAGGAGTGTATGTTTTTTTCAGATCACTTTCAGCTGTATTTAGTATATATTTTTTGTCATTTACTACACCTATTGTAGATATTGTATGGATTTTGAAAAAGGCAAAGTTGCCTAGTGTTTTCATAGAATTATTGACCATTGTATATAGGTTTATATTTGTTTTATTAGAAGCAGCGTTTTATATAAAGACAGCTCAAAAATGCAGGCTAGGATATTCAAATATTAAAAGAAGCTATATTTCACTTAGTCAGCTGGTAGTTAATTTATTTAAAAAGGCCTACCAAAATCATAAGATGCTCTATATTTCACTAATTTCTAGGGGCTATACAGGAGAATTAAAGGTTTTAGAAGAGAATTATAGATTTTCAATTAAAAATATTGTTTTTATATGTATATATACTTTGATATTACTAACGATTGTTATAATTTAAATGAACGCATACTGGTGACTTGGAGGAGATTTTTTTGCTTAATAATATAATTGAAGCAGTGGATTTACATTATAAGTATCCTGATAATACTCACGCTATAAAAGGTCTATCTATAAGAGTAGAAAAAGGGAAAAAAATAGGTATAGTAGGGCCAAATGGTGCTGGTAAAACTACTCTGTTTCTGCATTTAAACGGTGTTTATAAACCCTTCTCTGGAAAGATTTTTTTTGAAGGAAAGGAAATCAAGTACAACAAAAGAGAAATGATAAGGCTTCGAAGCAAAGTAGGGATAGTTTTTCAAGATTCAAATGTTCAGTTATTTTCTTCAAGTGTGTTTCAGGAAATATCCTTTGGGCCTATGAATCTAGGATTATCTGAAGATGAAGTTAAAGCTAGGGTAGAGAAAGTTATCGATCAGTTAGATATTAGAAATCTAAGGGACAGACCTACACACTTTTTAAGCGGTGGAGAAAAAAAGAAGGTTTCTATTGCTGCGATATTATCAATGGAGCCGGAAGTGATTATACTTGATGAACCTCTTGCCAATTTAGATCCGAAAAGTGCAAAGGATATAATGGGGATTTTAGAAGGACTTAACGAAGATGGCAAAACCATTATAATTTCCACCCACGATGTAAACAGTATATATTCATGGGCTGATTATATTTATATAATAAATGATGGAAAAATTTTAAAGGAAGGAAAACCTCAAGAGATTTTTGAAGATACAAAAGTATTAAAATCTGCTAACCTTCAAAAACCTTGGATTGTTGATGTCTTTGAACAAATTATCAAAAGCAACCCGGAGATTAAAGAACAATACCCTTTGCCCAGGTCTAAGAAAGAATTATTTGAGATGTTGGGAAAATTAAAAATAAAGGTTTAATTATTATTTTTTATCTCACCTGATTATAAAAACACCTACTAAATTGTTCAATTTTTATCTGGGTCCTCGTAAAACCATGGTTTGGGATAACCAATTTTTATATTTTTTTCGTTAAATACGATTAAGATAGTTTCATAAAGACGATTTCGAACAAACCACTGATGGTGTGGCATAACTACGCCAGTTATTATATACTTTGCTCCTCCATATCTACCATCTAAAGAAACTACGCCCAACACATCGAACTCTGAATAATTAGTATTGCCGATTTTATATAAGCGATCTGCGTGCCTATCGTTTATAATAGAACATATTTCTTTTAATGTATTTTGAACTTCTTCATGATTTTCTTCAAAGGGAATAACTACTTCAGCAATTACACGTGCCCTATCTTTAAAGTAGTTTTTCAGTGTTTTAATTTGCCCATTTGGTATATATACTTTTCTTAGAGACCATTCCCTAATAGCGGTAGACCTCAATCCAATTTCCTCAACAGTACCAAAGTATTCCTCGTTTATACCAACAAAGTCCCCAACTTTCATTTGCCTTTCAAAAAGAATAAAAAAACCGTTAATTACGTCTTTTATAAGATTTTGGGCTCCAAAACCGGCTATTAATGTAAGAATCCCAGCTCCGGTAATGATTGTGGCTTTTTTTATAAGACCAAATTCACTCATTATGTTTAGTATTGCAAAAGTAAGAATAAAGTAGGCGGCAACAGAGTCGATAACACTTTTTAAGGTTTTCTCTCTTTGTTCATTAAACTTGGTTATTTCAATTATTTTTTGTGTTACTACCATTACCAATTTAATCAGCAAAAAAGAGATAACAAGTATTATGAAAGAGGATATAAATGGACGTATACCTAAATTTATATCATGTAGATTTAGTTTTTCTAATTCTTTAAAATTAAAAAAATCCATTTAATCACCTCAAACTAGGATTTAGACGGTTCATGTTTTGAGTTCATGCATAGTTTTATCTAGTAGAGTAGTTTATATACAAAAAAAGCACCACTAAAGGGTGCTTTTATGTTATTCTAATTCAAAAAGATTTCTCTTATAGTCCATATATAGTTTTTTAAGTAAATTGATTTTTTCATTCATTTCTATTTGCAAATCAGAAACCAAGTCGTAGTCTTTACGCTCTATGCCTTCTCTTATTCTAGTAAACAAAGATTTTTGATTTAGACTGTCCTTCATCAGGTAATAACGTAATTGATTTATTTTTTCCCAGTTTACAACATCTAAGTCAGTAACATTATCACCGCTATGAAGCTTTTTATATTCTCTAACCAAAGTCATATTGGCCGGTATAATTCTATTTTTAAGTTCGGCAGTCCATTGCATTAAGACACTGGATTTGAAAGATTCTATTACTTCTTTGCTGAATACCTCGCCTTGGGTTAGCACTTTATATTTATCCGGATAGAGGTCCAGATTTTTTATGTTTTCCCAGACAGTTGCAGGTGGAGTTCCAAACAACTTATCTCTTTCATCTTGAGTATAATGCTCAAAGACATCTTCTTCGCTTCTATAGGCTCTATTTTTTTCAAGATAGAAGCCTTCCTCGCCGGCAGGCTTTGAAAATTCTTTTTCCAATTCCTTAGTAGTTTTTTGTGAGGTGATTGCGGCTTTGATTCCATCTAGCATAGCTTGGTAGATGGCTGCTGTTGCTAAGTAAGTATTAGTAGTAGGGTTTGGTGCCCTTACTTCAAATCTTGTGGCAAGGGGATTGTTCATATCCCTAACTAGACCAGTTAAGACAGTACGGTTTCTTGAAGGAGTTTCTACTCTATGGCCTACAGATGATACTATGCAAACTGGTGCCTCAAAACCAGGTTTTAATCTGTTCAAAGCATCATTTGTAGAAGTAACAAAGGGATTTACGGCCTCATAATTTTTAAGAAGCCCCATTAATGCGCCCCAACCAACAGTACTCATGAAATCTTTAGTCATATCGGAAGGTGTAAATAGATTACGAACTTTTCCATTACTTAATTTTACAGCCACCCCAACATGGGTATGTTCACCACTTCCTGCTACTCCTTCTATAGGTTTAGCTAAAAAAGTTACATCAAGACCGTGGCTGACAAATGTATCTTTTATTATTTCCCTTGCAAAGAGCTCATTATCAGAGCTTTGCATTGCGTGGTCGTATTTCCAGTCGATTTCAAGCTGTTCCATGATATGAGTGAACTTGCCGTCCTTTGTTAAGGATGATGGTATTCCTCCAACTTCTTTATGGCCCATTTCAGCTTCAAAGCCGTAGTTGTTTAACATAATAAGTGATTTTTCAAGAGCACTTCGAACGGGACCTACAGTACGCTTCCAGTATTGTTCCTTGAGGATTTGTGAAGTAGATAAGTTTTCTACATCAGCCTTATCGCCAGGAGTTTGAACCCAAAATTCAAGTTCCGTAGCAGTAGTTAGTATAACATCCGAAATGTCTTCTGGAGAATCTATTTCGAATTCTTTTAAAAGATTAGGATGATCTTTAAATACGTTTATAATTTCTTGTTTGAAATTAGATATCGCTGACTTTAATATAGCTCGAGAGCCTACATATTTATCGTTATGAACAAGGTAAGATGGTATAATGAGTGTTGCTACAGGTAGATTAGTTTCAGGATCTATATGGTCGAAGTTATAATCTATAAACCATTTAACATCGAGGTCTGGAATTATATCCACCTTGGCATCATTTAGTTCTGCGATTTTAGGTAAAAAAACACTAGAACCATCTGTTTGCACTCCATTTTTTAAGAAGCCATCAATATCTTCCTTAAATACTTCTACAGGGATCTTTTCGTCGGTGTGATTGTTGCCAAGGTCTACTGCAACTAAAGAAACAAATTTTATTTCACTGTGTCTTTCAAGAAGAGAACTCAAAGTTTCTAAATTATGGTCCTCAGGGGGTATAAAATATAAAAGCTTTTCCATGGAATCACTCCCTTAATATATTATGAATATAATGAATAATTATAGCATATTCAGAAAAAATGTAAAGGTGTATTGATAAAAGAAGAAACGTTTGCATTGGAAAAAACCAACCGTTTGAGATGTTATTACATAATCGTAACAATCGAGCACCCGCAATAAAGTTCGTCACCTTTCGAACTTTATTGCGGGTGCTCAATAAAATAATTTGATTTACAAAAATAAATAATTTTCTTTTGAATTTTAATTAGTCCTTATTTATTGATATCGTTATTATAAACTTTCCATTTTGGAAATATCCCTATCTTTTGAAAAGCGATAAGTGTAATGACTATTATAGGACCTAAAATGATACCTAAAAATCCAAAAAGTTTGAGTCCTATGTAAACTGACATTAGAGTCACTAAGGGGTATAGTCCAATTTGAGTACTTAAAATTTTGGGTTCTAAGGTTTGCCTTACAAGAGTAATCGTTATGTATATTATAAAAAGAAATAAAGCTTCTCTAAAATTATTAAATATGAGCTTGCTTATAATCCAAGGTATGTAGATGGAACCAGAGCCTAAAACAGGTAAGGCATCCACAACACTGATGACTAAAGCTATAAGTATCGAATAATTGACACCAATAATACTTAATCCAACTGCACTTTCAACGAAGGTGATTGACATAAGGATTAACTGAGCTTTAAAATAGCCTAACAGTGCAAAAATTAAATCATCCTTTATGATTCTTATATTTTTGCTTTTCAAGATACTTGACGGAATTTGAGCCCTTATGAATCTAACTATTTTTTTCTTATCCTTGGAGATAAAGAAGGCTGATATTAAGCTAAATAAAATAAGCAGCAAAAGATTGGGAATAGCAGTTAAAAAATTTAAAGTAGAAGTTGCAAAAACAGCGATGTATTTTGTTAGACTGTTTAAAAAATTGCTCAAAGAGTTAGAAAGAGTTTTTGTAACTTCACCCGGTATATCTATGTAAAAAGCCTGAAATCTGTTTAAAATATAGTACACATAATTATTAAGTTCAGCACTTAATTCTGGAAGTCTGTTTGTGAGTTTAGTAAGCTCATTTATTATTAGACCTCCGATGAAAGTAATAACCATACCCCCAAAAGCTACAAATATTATTATTGATATAAAGGAAGACAATCCCCTAAATAATTTCAGCTTTTTTTGGAAAAAGTTCACCATAGGCTCTATAATGATTGAAATTATCCATCCTAAGATGAAAGGCATTAAATATACCAGTGCCTTGGCAGCAGCAAAGTAAAAAACTACTATTAGTAATAGAGTGAGAATTTTAGATATAATTATATTGCCCATTAAGATCGGCCTCCCGGTAATAATTGCTATACATCTATTATATTATTACTTTATTAATATACCAATATTTTTAAACAATAAATCAAATTAATTTTATGTAATGAAAATTTTGAAAAAATTTCTATGATGGTTTAAAATTGAATTAAATGTGAAATATGGAGGGATAATCATGAAAATAATTGATTTAAGAAGTGATACTGTTACAATACCTACAGATGAAATGAGAAAGGCTATGGCGGAGGCAGAAGTGGGGGATGATGTTTACGGTGACGATCCTACAGTAAATGAACTTGAAAAAAAGGCAGCAGATATAATCGGAAAAGAAGATGCGATTTTTGTTCCAAGTGGTACCTTTGGAAATCAGCTGGCAATTCTCACCCATACCAATAGAGGTGATGAAATAATAGTAGAAAAAAATTGTCATATCGTTATGCACGAAGTAGGAGCTTCAGCTGTTATTGCAGGGGTACAGCTTAGAGCTGTAGAAGGAAAAAATGGTACTATGAACCCTGTAGATGTAGAGAATGCAATTAGGGATGAAGACATTCATTTTCCACGTACTGGCTTAATATGTATAGAAAATGCCCATTCCAGTGGAGCAGTAGTAAGCATTGACAATATGAACGAGATAAAAAAGGTTGCAGAAAAGACTGGGATACCGATACATTTAGATGGTGCAAGAGTTTTTAATGCGGCAAAGGCATTAAATGTAGATGTAAAGGAAATAACAAAGTATACCGATAGCATAATGTTTTGTCTTTCAAAGGGGTTAGCCGCACCTATAGGTTCAATATTGGCTGGAAGCGAGGAATTTATTAAAAATGCAAGAAAAAATAGGAAATTAATGGGTGGGGGATTGAGACAGGCCGGTATTATAGCTGCAGCTGGCATTATAGCCTTAGAAAAAATGGTAGACAGATTAGAGGAAGACCATCAGAATTCTCAATACCTTGCTGAAGAACTGTCCAAAATAGAAGGAATAAATGTAAAGTTTGATAGAAACGATATAAATATGGTTTTCTTTGAATTACCTAATGAAATAATTAAAGAAGAAAAACTTATCTCAAAACTTTTGGATAGAAATATAAAAATAAATGGGCAGGAGGATGGAGAGTATAGGTTTGTAACTAATAAGGATGTTACAAGAGAAGACTTAGAGTATGTGGTGGAGCAAATGAAAGAGATATTAGTCCGACAGTAATATATTTAATATTTTCTAGAAACAATAAAGGTGTAAACGAGTTTAAGGAGGCGACAGTATGGAAAAGGAAAATAATAAAGAAGGAAAAGTAAAAAGTCGAAATGATATTCCAGAAAAGTACAAGTGGAATATAGAAGCAATGTATGAATCGGAAGAAGCATGGCAAAAAGATTATGAAGAGGTTTCAAAACTTCTTCAAAAAATTACAGAGTTTGCAGGAAGATTAGGTGAATCAGCGAGTACTCTTCTTGAAACTTTAAAACTGAAGGACGAATTAAACAAGAAAGCAGAAAACTTATTTGTGTTTTCAAAGATGAAAAAGGATGAGGATAATAGGATATCTAAGTATCAGGCTTTATACGATAAAGCTACTGCACTAAGTGTAAAAATAGGAGGTGCACTTTCCTTTATAGTACCAGAGATTTTATCGATAGATGAGAAAACAATAGATAAGTTTTTGAAAGAGAATGAGGAATTAAGACTTTATAAATTTTATCTTGAAGAACTTTTAAGACAAAAAGAACATGTTTTATCAGAGGCTGAAGAAAAAATCTTAGCAATGATGGGAGAGGTATCATTATCTCCTAAAAATATATTTACCATGCTTAATAATGCTGATATAAAATTCCCCATAATCAAAGACGATAAAGGAAATAAGATAGAGCTTACAAAGGGAAACTTTATTAAGTTCCTTGAAAATAAGGATAGAAGAGTTAGGAAGGATGCCTTTAAGGGCTTTTATAAATCCTATATCAATCTACAAAATACCTATGGAGCTACACTTATTTCCAGTCTAAAGAAGGATATATTTCACAGTAGAGTAAGAAAATATAATTCAGCCCTTGAAGCTTCATTAGATGATGACAATATCCCGGTTTCGGTCTATGATAACCTAATTAAGACCATACATGAAAGAATGGATTTGATGCACCGCTATGCGAAACTCAGAAAGAAGGCCTTGAATCTCGATGAACTCCACATGTACGACTTATATACTCCGTTAGTTAGCGAAGATAGGGAAGATATAGATTATGATGAAGCGGTTCAGATGGTGAAGGAAGGATTGAAACCCCTGGGAGATGAGTATATATCAATAATGGATAAAGCTTTCAAGGAAGGGTGGATTGATGTCTTTGAAAATGAAGGTAAAACAAGTGGAGCTTACTCCTGGGGTACATATACTAGTAACCCATATATACTTTTAAACTATCAGGATACAATTAATGATGTGTTCACTCTTGCCCACGAAATGGGACATTCAATGCATACATACTACTCCAACAAAAATCAACCCTACATATATTCAGGATATAAAATTTTTGTTGCTGAAGTAGCTTCAACTGTTAATGAATCAATTTTAATGAACGATTTGTTAAAGAAAACAAAAGATAAAAAGAAAAGATTGTATCTACTAAATCACTTCCTAGAACAATTTAGAGGTACAGTATACAGACAGACTATGTTTGCAGAGTTTGAAAAAGAGGTTCATGGAAAGCTGGAAAAAGGTGAAGCCCTCACTACCGACTTGCTGTGTGAACTTTACTACTCTCTAAATCAAAAATATTATGGAAGTGATATTTGCGTAGATGATGAGATAAAATATGAGTGGGCTAGAATACCTCACTTTTATAATCCGTTTTATGTGTACAAATATGCCACAGGCTTTTCTGCAGCTGTTGCCCTATCTCAAAAAATATTAAATGAAGGTTCTGAAGCAGTTAGCAAGTATATAGACTTTTTAAAGAGCGGCGGCTCAGATTATCCACTAAACCTGCTTAAAAAGGCAGGTGTTGATATGACTACTCCAAAACCTATTAATGATGCATTAGATGTATTTGAATCATTGCTGAATGAAATTGAGACTTTACTGAGCTAATTTAATCCTTTTGTTTAGTAACAGAAGGATTAAACAATTTGTTAAAAACTTGTTTTTTTGAGTTTTATTTATAATTATTGTATAATTGATTTGTATTTTTATATAATAAGGAGGAAAAGTAATGGGAGGTTTGCTTAAAGACAAAAATGTTTTAGTTATGGGCATAGCAAATAAATGGAGTATAGCATGGGGAATAGCCAAAAAGTTTCATGAAGAAGGAGCCAAGCTTGCATTTACATATTTTGGACAAAAGAGCAGAGATAATATAGAAAAATTGTTAGAAGAGGAAGGGATATCAGATAAAGTTTTGATATCATGTGATGTGACTAAAGATGAAGATATTGAAAGGGCTTTTAGTGAGCTTAAAGAAAAAATGGAGGTTCTTCATGGAGTAGTTCATAGTATTGCCCACGCTAAAAAGGAAGAACTGCAAGGTTATTACTATAACACATCTAGAGAAGGTTATCTTATGGCCCAAAACATAAGTTCCTATTCCCTAGTGGCTGTAACAAAATATGCAAAGCCTTTAATGACTGAAGGGGGCAGTATTGTTACAATGACATATTTAGGAAGCGTTAGGTACTTAGCATCTGACTTAGGAGAGAAAGGTATAACTGTAAATGCTATCTCAGCAGGGCCTATAAAAACTTTGGCAGCAAAAGGGGTAAAAGGCTTCACCAAGATGCTTAAGGAATTTGAAAAAAGGACTCCTATGAAGAGAGCTGTAAAAACTGAAGAAGTTGCAAATACGGCATTGTTCTTATGTAGTGATCTCGGTACAGGAATAACTGGCGAAAATATCCATGTTGATTGCGGTTACCATATTTTAGGATAAAGATTAAGAGAATATCTTATTTAACCTATAAACATAAATAAAAAACATATTCAATATAGAACATAATACTATATTGAATATGTTTTTTATTTATGCTTTAAAAAACCATACGCTATGCGTGTGAGAAAAGAAAAGGCTATACATATAAGTAGAAAAGCTCAAATACCTATAGTATTATATTAAGAAGTGATTCAAGCTTAAAAATATACTAAGGAATAGGCTATAGTCAATCTGCCCGTTTTACGGGCGGTTATGACTTTCTCTTTAAACTCAATATAAGATTGGCAATATCATAGGAGGCCTTGGGTTTTTTTAATTTTGACATGTTTAGCTTAATCGAATTATATTTTTCCTCATCTTTTTTTAAAGATTTAATACAAGAAATCAAAGAATTTGGACTGGTAGCAAGCATACCTATACTATTATTCAATATAAATTCAATGTTTCTTTCCTCCTGACCGGGCAGACTGGATGAAACTACTATTGGAAGCTCCTTAATGATAGCTTCAGTAATGGTTAAACCTCCAGGTTTTGTTACTATTAAATCGGATACACTCATAAATTCATCTATGTTGGGAGTATAACCATATATTTTTAACGATTTATTACTACATGATAAGTATTTTGCTATTAGGTTATTATATAGTTCCTCATTTTTTCCCGTTATTACTATTATCTGAATATCAATGGGATTATTTACAAGACAGTCGATTGTTTCAGTTATTTTCCCAAGTCCTAAACCTCCCCCCATTAAAAGGGCGGTAAATGTATTAGAGATATCCAGCCTTTTGCAAACTTCTTCCCTATCCAATTCCCTATAAAAACATTTTCGTACAGGAATTCCATAAAATTTGGATTTGTGAAGGGGAACGTCCCAAAAGCACAGTTCATGCTTTAGCTTTTCAGTAGGAAGGATATAAAAATCTATGTACTTATTTAGCCAGGAAGAGTGTAGTGCATAGTCGGTTACAGTTATAATTATGGGTATGGAAATTTTACCGTGTTTTTTTAAAACAGCCAGGGCTTCAGCAGGAAATGGATGAGTGCATATTATAACATCGGGCTTAAAACCGGAT
>JAALLP010000003.1_pt1 | contig 93657 bp, 83 predicted proteins | sample 7245951 | NCBI WGS metagenome assembly JAALLP01 (sample SAMN13049199, study PRJNA578106) | oil field metagenome | isolation source: filtered produced water from oil reservoir B6 | place: USA:offshore Texas | collected 2016
CAAATTGTTTTTCAATATACAAGCTTTTTTAGTTTTCATGCTACTAGGTAGGAAAAGTAGATGAAAACTATTAGATAGGATATTTATTTTGAAGTGTTTTACAAACTATATTATACAAGAGGAGGATAAATTTAAATGAAGGAAGTAAATGAAAAAATAGATACAATTTTAGACTTGATAATGAAACTATCTAAAAATGGAAGGCAGAAAAATAATTATATAGAAGAAGGTGCAGAGGCATCTGTTGATATTTGGGAGATAGTTGTAAAATATAAAGGCAACATAAGGGAAATCGCCAGGAAACTAAAAGCAAAAGTAGAAATACTCAGTGAGAAGTGCGCAATATTTAGTATAGAGGAAGAAAAAATAGATTTACTTTTAAAGTACAAAGAAATAAAATATATAGAAAAACCAAAAAGATTAATTAGTTCCTATGAGTGCAATGTAGATAGTTGGAATAAATATACATTAGAAAAGTATTCGCAGGATGGATTAAAGGGAAATAGAGTGATTATAGGCATGATAGATACAGGTATAGATTATACTCATTTAGATTTTATAAAGGAAGATGGCAAAACAAGGATATTGAGCATATGGGATCAGTCGGTCCATGAAGGTACTCCGCCTAAATGGTTCAATAAGGGTTCAGAGTGGACTAGAAGAGATATTAATAAAGCCCTTAAAAGTTTAAGAAAAAACAAATCTTCTTTTATTATTCCCCATGTAGATGTAACAGGGCGTGGAACTTGCAGTGCAAGAGTAGCTGCTGGAAATGGCAGAGCCAGTAAAGACAAGTGTATAGGAATAGCACCTGAAGCTGATATTATAGTTGTCAAGTTAAATTCTAGAGGAAGAGATTTTTTTTCAAATACTACAGAATTTATGAGGGCGGTAAGATATTTAATAGATAAGGCAAAAAAGCTTAATAGGCCTTTAATTATAAATACAGGTTTTATAATTGATGAGAACCTACGCGATGGGAATTCTTTATTTAAGAGCTTTATTGATGATGTAATAAAAGAATGGACGGTTACATTAGTAGTTCCTGAATTAGACGAAGATAATATAAAATACTATACTAGAGATAAAATAGGAGAAAGGAAAATTAAAGAAATTGAGTTTAAGGTTGGAAAAAGTGAAAAGGTTATTACATTGGAAATATGGAAAGATTTTTTTGATGTAATTAATTTTAATATAACAAATCCTTCGGGATATACTACTGGAAAAATAAATGGCAACAAGGATTTAACGAAAATTGAAATTGGAACGACGGAATGCTACTTATATTTTAAAGATCCCTTTCCATATGATAAGGACCAGGAGGTTTTTCTCTTGCTTATACCTGAAGGAGAGAATATTGAAGAAGGAATATGGAGATTAACTTTATATGGAGAACAAATAGTAGATGGAAATTATGATATACGTTTTATACCAGGAGAAATGGAATATGAGGAAGCTGGATTTTTGGAATCTAAAGCAGAGGAGTCATTAAGGATTAGATCAAGCACAGAACAAATGCCTATGATTGATAACTATGCTTATGTAATGAATACTTTTAAAAAATTATCGAGCCTTCAAAATCCTCTTTTTTTGCCCTGTATATCGAATATACAAATGTTTTATAGGATGTATAGATAGACTGATTCCAGAGGAATAGAGAACTCTGGAAACCTAAATATGAAGAAATAATAAATGTTAACTAAAAATGTTAACCAAATAGACAATACGAGTTGACAAATCACCTTCTTTAATATACTATATATTTATATTACATATATAGCTTAAGGAAGGTGATTTGATTATGAATCTAAAAACTCGTGATATGATTTTAGTGGCATTATTTGCAGCATTGACGGCTATAGGTGCATATCTTAAAATACCTACTCAGCCAGTACCAATAACTTTGCAAATTTTATTTTGTATGTATGCAGGTGCATTATTAGGAGCAAGACTCGGTTTTCTTTCACAATTAGTGTATGTGATTATGGGACTTATAGGACTTCCAGTATTTGCCGGGGGAGTAGGAGGTTTTTCCTATGTACTTAAGCCAAGCTTTGGATATCTTATTGGATTTATATTATGTGGATATATAATTGGCAAACTATCAGAAAATATTGGACAAGTTAAAGGATTTAAGGGTGGAATAAAATTGTTTGGAGCTGCAGTAGCAGGTTTGGCAGTGGTATATGCAATTGGAGTACCTTATCTATATATGATATTTAATTTTTACATGGGTAAAGCAATAGACTTCAATACAGCATTAAAATGGGGCTTATATCCTTTTATAGTTCAGGATTTAGTAAAGTGTCTTGTAGTTGCAATTACAAGTGTTAGGGTTATACCAGCTATAAGAAGAGCAGGTTATGTAAAGAATCCAAAAACAATAATGGAATAAAGAAGTTAAAAAGTGTAGAAGGAGACTACATAAACTTATGGAAAAGCTAATAAATGAAGTCACTGAAAGAGTGTTAGGTGGCGGAAAAATAACTTTGCAAGAAGCTTTAAAGTTCATAGATATTGATTGTAATAATATTGAGGCTTTGAACCTTCTTTTTGATGGTGCCAATAGAATAAGAGATAAATTTATGGGTAAAAAGGTTGATTTATGTACTATTATGAATACTAAATCCGGAAAGTGTTCAGAGGACTGCAAATTCTGCGCACAATCAAGCCATTATAAGACAGGAATAGATGAGTATGGACTTCTGGACTACGACAAAATTTTAAAAAGAGCCAGGGAAATGGAAGAGGCTGGAGCCCATAGATTTTCACTAGTGACCAGCGGTAAAGGAATGAAGGGTAAGGAATTTGATAAAATAGTCGAGATTTACAGGAGACTTAGTAAGGATACCAATTTAAAACTATGTGCTTCCCATGGAGTGATAACCTATGAACAGGTCCTAAAGCTTAAGGAAGCTGGAGTTAGCATGTACCATCACAATGTTGAGACCTCTGAGAGTTATTATGGAAATATTTGTACAACCCATACCTATCAAGAAAGAATAGACACAATTAAGAATTTGATAAAGGCAGATATGAATATCTGTTGTGGAGGAATCATAGGAATGGGTGAGAGCCGTGAAGATAGAGTAAAAATGGCTTTTGAAATCAAGGGACTGGGAGTAAAGTCAATTCCCATAAATGTTCTAAATCCTGTGAAAGGGACTCCAATGGAAAACATGGAAGTTTTGGAGCCATCAGAAATACTCAAGACAATGGCTGTTTATAGATATATAATACCAGATTGTTATATAAGATATGCAGGGGGAAGAATAGCACTACAGGATAAACAAAATATCGGTTTTAAGGCTGGAGTAAATGCTGCTTTAGTAGGCGATTATTTAACAACTGTTGGAAGTAATATTGAAGAAGATAAAGAAATGATAAAAAAGGAAGGTTTAGAAGTATAGGTATCCTATTTTAGGATACCTATACTAGTTCATGAACTTCATCTAATCTTGGTACAATAGCTTCTAGACCAAACCTTTCGATTATCAGATTGCTGAAGTGTTCAGTAGATTCTTTTTCACCGTGCACTACAAAAGCCTTTTTAGGCTTTGCTTTAAAGTGGCTTAACCAGTTTATGAGGTCATTCATGTCTGCATGCCCGGAAAAGCCTTCTATGGAGTGGATCTGTGCATTAACAATAATATCTTCGTTAAAAATCTTAACCATTTTAGCCCCCTCCTGTATTTCTCTTCCCAGAGTTCCTTGGGCCTGATAGCCTATAAATATAACACTGGTACTTTGTTTCCAGAGATTATGCTTAAGATGATGTTTAATTCTTCCTGCATCACACATTCCACTGGCTGAAATTATTATCTTAGGCTCAGAAGAAGTATTTATCTTTTTTGATTCGATAACAGAACGGGTAAGTTGGAGATTAGGAAAATCAAGGGGGTCATCACCACTAAGGATAAAGTCTTTCGCCTCTGTATCGAAAAAGTCTGAATTCTTTTTAAAAATATCAGTTGCAGATATAGCCAAGGGGCTATCTATATAGACGGGGATATTCAAAAATTCCTTTGATTTTTCCTTATCATCGTAATATTTATTCAGTTCATAGATGATTTCTTGGGTTCTTCCTACTGCAAAGGATGGGATTATGACATTACCTCCCCTTTTTGTAGTTTCCAGTATGATATCTACCAGCCTAGTTATTCTTTCCTTTGCATTTTCATGGAGCCTATTTCCGTAGGTGGACTCAATTATGAGATAATCGGCTTTCTCAATATAATCAGGGTTTCGAAGTAAGGGTCTGTCCTTAACTCCCAGGTCTCCTGAAAAGACTAGCTTCTTTTCTTCATCATCTTCTCGTATCCACAGTTCTACTATTGCAGATCCCAATAAATGGCCTGCATCTCTAAACCTAAGCTTTATATCTTTATTTATAGTTACGATTTCTCCATAGGGAACAGGATTGAAGTACTGCATACTTATCTCGGCATCTTCAGCAGTGTATAGGGGTTGTATCATTTCAAGGCCGACTCTTGTTCTCTTTCTGTTTTCCCACTCTGCTTCTGCTTCGTGTATCTTTCCACTGTCCTTTAACATGATTTCACAGAGGTCAAGTGTAGGACGGGTACAAAATATTCTGTTCTTAAATCCTTCCTTTACCAACTTTGGTATCCTACCGCTGTGATCTATATGAGAATGGCTAAGGATTAGAAAGTCGATTTCCCATGGATCAAACTTAAAATCTTCATAATTGAGTTTTTCAATTTTATCATTTCCCTGAAAGAGACCACAATCGATGAGAAATTTATACTTATTTGTTGTAATCAGATAATTTGAACCTGTTACAGTATTTGCAGCTCCTAAAAATTTGATTTTCATTACGTGTTCCTCCAATCAAGTCTATATTTAATAATTTTACCCAGTAAAATGTTATAAAAATCATGGGAAATTAATTCTAAAATTTAAATAAATATTAAAGGATTTCAGAAAATTATATAGAATTTAAATTAGGTAAGATTAGAAACAAATACTTGAAAATTTTTCAGAGCAGTATTTCATGAACCTTTGATAAAGTATTAATTGTAATTTAGAACCAAAGATTTGCAGAGAGAAAGGGGAGAGTGTCATGTATTTTGCAACCTACAAAATCAATGATGTAGAGGAAATAGGAGTTATAAGTAATGATAAAAAAAAGGTCGTTTCTATGAAGGGAATATTTAATGATTTGGGTAGGGAATGTCCTAAAACGATGAATAATTTCATCGAGATAGCAGATGACGAATTGGTACAAGGGATTAAGGAAATTTTAGAAAAGAATAATTACGATGGTATATCATTAGATAAAGTAAAACTCTGTGCGCCTATACCCTATCCTAAGAGAAATCTCATATGTCTAGGCAAAAACTATCTTGACCATGCCAAGGAGACTATTGGGCTTCCGGGCGGGACCGAGGAAATACCTAAATTCCCTATATATTTTACTAAAGTAGCCAATCCGGCGATAGGAGACGGAGACACTATAAAAAAACATACTGAAATAACTGAAATGATAGATTACGAAGTGGAACTGGCTATTATAATAGGAAAAGACGGAATCAATATCAAAGAAGAGGAAGTGGAAGAATATATATTTGGATATACCATTGTAAATGATGTATCTGCCAGAAATATACAGAGAAAACATGGACAATGGTTCAAGGGTAAAAGTTTAGAAACATTTTGTCCCATGGGACCCTACATTGCACATAAGAGTTTAATAAATTTTCCGGTAGAACTTGATATAATGTGTAAGGTAAATGGTGAGATTAGACAAAATTCAAATACTAAGAACTTCATATTTGATATACCTTATGTTATTAGCGACCTATCCAAGGGGATGAAGCTACAAGCTGGAGATATCATTATCACTGGAACGCCGGCAGGTGTAGGTCTTGGATTTAAGCCCTTTAAGTTCCTAAAGCCTGGAGATGTAGTCGAATGCTATATAGAGAAAATAGGTACCCTTACTAATAAACTGGAAGATTAATATTTTAATATAGGCTGGAGCCAATATTGGCTCTGGCATTTTATTTTAGTAAAGGAACTCAAACATTAAAAAAAAATTGCAGGTATAAAACAAAGTAAATTCAAGGGATGCAAGAAATTACAAACTTTTACCAGTTAAATATTAAAAAGGCTAACAGCTAACTGCTGACCGCTCATGGCAAAAAGGTGAACTACAAACCAACAAATGAGTCGAAGACGCCTTTGTTCTTAGAGGGTTTAAAAACTGTTTATAGAAGATTGATTTTGTGTATATATTTAATAATAAAGATGGAGGAGGTCTGTTTATGAAAGCAAATAAAATTATTCAACATAGAAGGTCGGTAAGAGAATATAAAAAAAAGAAAGTAGATAAATTTATTATAGAAGATTTGTTTGAAGATATCAAAAATAAAAGGCAACTAAAAAATGATGTAAAGATAGACTTCTATTTTATAGAGGACGGAGAAGAAACATTTAAAAGATTAGGTGGGCTTGTAGGATATTTTGGAAAAGTTATTAAGGCTCCCCACTATATTTACTTAATGTCGAATAAGAGAGACGGATATTTGGAAAATGCGGGATATATCGGTGAAAAACTTATTCTTAAGGCTACAGAACTGAAATTAGGAACTTGTTGGATAGAGATTCCTAAGGATGATAGTAAGGTAAGAAAAGCTTTGGATATACAAGAAGACGGTGAGCTTATAGCTTTAATATCCATAGGATACCCTAAAAGAGAAGCCAAGGTTCTAAGCATGTATGATACCAGTAAAAAAGGCAATATATTTCCTTTAGCTGAGTTTGGATATCCGAATATGGATATAGAATACATAGAGGAACCTGTAAGTGGAAGGGTATCCATAGAAGATATGGTTTATCTAAATGAATGGGGCAATCATATAAAGCTTGAGGATTTAGAAAATAGAGGATTAGCTGAAGCCTTTTATTATATGAGACTAGCACCCTCTTGGGGAAACAGACAGCCATGGAAGTTTATAGTAGATGGAGAAAAAATAGTATTAGCTGTTCGGAATGATAAAGAGCTTATTAGTGAGAAAGTAGCAAGGATTGAAGCTGGAATAGCAATGCTTTACTTTGAACTTATGATACATGAGTTGGGAATTTCTGGTGGATGGACATTGGAAAAAGTAGAGAAAGATTACAAGATTCCAGAAGACTATATTGTTGTAGGCTATTATACTGTATAAACTGTTTGCTATGGCATGGCCATAGCATTAGCTTTTTACAATAAGATATTTCATGAAAATTTCTTCAAATATTGTAAATATTGTTAGCACAAAAAGAGCAAATTAGATATAAAGTATATATTATAATAGAATTGAATTAATCTTGGGAATGTAACTGCTCTAATACTTTCACTTGTAGAAGTGAGAGTATTAGAGCAGTCAGTTATCGGATAAATGGGGAGAGAAGATGTATGAAGAAAATTATAGCAATATTAGTCGTACTTTTACTGTTCATAAGCGGATGTAAATCAAAGGAGGTTTTCAGAGTAGATAATACTTTGATAGAAACTGAACAGGAGACCGTCCCACAACAGGATACCCAAAATAGTGAGGATAATGTTTATGTAGGAGGGAGCATAGAAGAAGATATTAATGCTGTAGATATTAAAAAAGATGAAAAACTTACAAGGGAGGCTGAAGGAAAACATAAGACTGAAGAGGATGTACTGGTACCTCAGGAGGAAATTGAAGAGGAAAAATATTCAGAAGAAGATGATAAGTCTCCAAAACTTAGTGAGGAAAAATATGAAGTTTTGCAGACCTTTAATACACAACTTCCGAAGAGTATTGATTCATACATACAGTATGATAAATATCCCACAAGCTATAACTATCTGCTTGTATTATATTCAAATATAAATATAAGAGAAAAGCCTACAACTGAATCTGATGTGGTGAAGAAAGCATTTATATTCGAGAAGATAAATCTTGCAGAAAAGGTAAAAGGTCAATACCTTGAGAAGTATAAGAGCGATATATGGTATAAGGTTTTTTGGAAAGAAGATGAGGAGATAAAGTATGGTTATATATTTGGGGTTTTAGGAGAGCCACGGAAATTTCAGTTTGAAAAGATGGTTGAGTCTATAGAGCGTCTCAAAAACGAAGTGGAAAACAATAAAACTGCCTATATAACAAACTATAAAAATTGGCATGGTACAGCGCCACTTTACAAAGGAAAGACTGAAGATAACTATGGTATACAAAGATATCAATCAGCACCTGCTTACATTGAGCCCAGTACTGATTCTGAGTTTAGATATATACAGGATGGAGTTTTGGTATCTATACTGGATAAAAATGAAAAGTTTTATAAAATCAGAACATTGAACTTTGAAGGTGAATATTGGGTTCCAAAGAACTTTATATCCTTTGCTAACTCCATTGAAGAGCTTAGAAAAGTTATAGTAGTTGACAGAAAAAATCAAAATGAGGGTGTATTTGAATATAAGGATGGCAAGTTGAATTTAATATCTTATGTTTTTGCAACAACCGGTGAAAAATCAAAATATAAGCAGCCAACAGACTTAGGTTATTTTATGGCTATTCAAAGGAGACCGAAGTTTTTATATCTCGATGATATAACTAGAGAAATATCCGGATATGCACCTTATGCTATAAGGTTTAATGGAGGAGCTTATATTCATGGAGTGCCTGTAGAGTTTGAAATCGTTGATGGTGAAAAGGTAGATCCTGGTATGCAGGAGTATCTTTATACAATAGGTACAGTGCCAAGATCCCATAAATGCGTAAGGAATTATACGAGTCATGCAAAATTTTTGTATGACTGGATAGAGATAGGAAAGAGTGCTGTTATAGTAATCGAGTAAAAGATAGAAAAATTTAAATAAGGCTAATAGTTTATAGCTGATAGCCAATGGTAAAAAAGGATTTGGATGATAGGGCATTAGACGCCTTTGTTCTATTAAAGAAATCCCATATAAATAAATGCTGCAAAGTATTTAAAGGACATGTTATAATTAAATATAGTTTAATATAGACTCATTAGAAAGAGGTGGCTTAATGCTTAAAAGAGGGACAGTATTAATTCTAGTAACTTTATTAGTCCTTGTTATTGGTTTAGGAGGGTGTGCCACAGAAACCATATCCGATACAGATAAAGAAAGGATAGCTAACAAGGAAGACGTAACAGTGATAGATAGTAATAATACTGGCAAAGAAGACAAAACCAGAAACAATGAAGGGGATAGTGATTCAAATCAAGAAAATGACACTAATGAGGAACAGGATTCACAACAAAACCAAGAGTCTGCGAAGGAAACTGAGAGTAAAGAAAATATAGTATACGTAAGTGCAAGTAGATTAAATGTACGATCTGAGGGAAGTATAGATGGCAAGATAATTGGGAGTGTCATTAAAGGTAGACCTGTAGAGGTTTTGGACAAGCAGGTCAATGAAGCTGGAGAAGTTACGTGGTATAAAATAGCCTTTGATAATAATGGAGAAAACTCTGAAGGCTGGATTTCAGCTAACTATACTGTGAAGGATAAAATGGAGTTGTTAGGACCAGCCTATAGAGAATTAGACTTAATGCCCCAGGATAAGGTTCAGGAATATCCGAGCAATCCTAGAGTGGAAGTAAAGGGAGTTTATGTAACTATACATTCAGCGGCTGGAAAAATAGACCAACTGATTGAATTGGCTAAGGAAACCGATATAAATGCCTTTGTAATAGATGTTAAGGACGATAACGGAAACATGCTTTTTCCGACAAAAGCTGCAGAGAAGTTTGGTACTGGAGCAAATGACAAGGCTCCCATTAAGGATATACAAAGCTTTATGAAAAAGCTAAAAGACAACAACATCTATACTATTGCAAGGATTGTATCATTTAAGGATCCTAAATATGCTAAAAAATATCCTGAAAAGGCAATAATATATAAAAGTAACGGCAAACCATTTACCAATAGAGACGGTATTATATGGCTCTCACCCCATGACAGAGAACTATGGGAGTACAATATGGAAGTTTCAAAGGAAGCTGCTAAGGTAGGCTTTAATGAAATTCAGTTTGACTATGTGAGATTCCCGGCTTCAAATGGTGGAAGAATGGACAAATATTTAGATTATAGAAATGAGCTTGGAGAATCTAAGCCTGTAACTATACAGAGGTATTTAAAATATGCAAGAAAAGAACTCTCGCCATTAAATGTATATATTTCAGCAGATATATACGGTCAAGTAGGATCAGTTGCAGATGATATGGGAATAGGACAGTATTGGGAGGCTGTAAGTAATATAGTTGATTATGTTTCACCTATGATGTACCCAAGCCATTATGGTAATGGAGTGTATGGACTTCCGGTTCCCGATGCTTATCCGTATGAAACCATAGACCGCGGCGTTAAAGATGCAATATCTAGAAATAAAAATATAGAAACTCCGGCTATAATCAGACCGTGGCTTCAAGACTTTACTGCAACATGGGTTAAGGGGCACATAAGATATGGTGACAAAGAGGTAAGGGCTCAGATAAAGGCCTTGGAGGACAATGGAATCAATGAGTATCTGATTTGGAATCCAAGCAATGTATACTCTAGAGGTGGATTAAAATAAAAACCATAAGATTTTAAGATACAAAGAGAGAGGATTATCACAAAGTTAACTTTGTGATAATCCTCTCTTCGTATTCTGTGTATTATGCAGTTATTTTTTCAGACTCTTTTTCCTTTTCAGTTTCTAGGTCTTTCTTTAATACCGAAATCATAATTGCAGTAACAATAGTACCTACTATGATAGATACAAAGTACAAACCTAAGTTAGTTACTGCATTTGGAATAGGCAGCACGAATATTCCGCCGTGGGGTACTGCAAGTTTAGCCTTAAATAGCATTGACAATGCTCCAGTTATGCCGGAACCAACCATTATTGAAGGAATAACTCTGATTGGATCAGCGGCTGCAAAGGGAATTGCTCCTTCTGTAATAAATGATATACCCAAGGCCCAGGCTGCCTTGCCAGCTTCAATCTCCTGCCTTGTAAATTTATTTTTAGCAATAACTGTAGCAAGAGCCAATCCAAGGGGAGGTGTCATACCTGCTGCCATAACTGCTGCCATAGGAGCTTGAATTCCGGAGCCAAGTAGTCCTACTGCAAATGTATATGCCGCCTTATTTACGGGACCCCCCATATCGAAGGCCATCATTAGGCCTAAAACAAGTCCTAGAATGGCTGCATTACCACTGCTTAAACTAGTTAACCAATTAGACATTCCTTTATTTAAAGCACTTACAGGTTTACCGATAATGTATATCATTGAAAGTCCAACTATCAATGATGATAAAAGAGGTAAAATTAGAACGGGCATCAGACCATCCATTGACTTTGGAAGTTTAATATTTTTCTTTAGAAAATCAACTGTATAACCTGCTATAAAACCTGCGATGATTCCTCCTAAAAAGCCTGCTCCTATTTGACCGGAAATCATACCTCCAACCATACCTGGAACGAGACCGGGTCTATCTGCTATAGAGTATGCTATAAACCCTGCAAGTATCGGTACCATAAGGGCAAAAGCTGATCCACCGCCTATTTGCATTAAAGCAGCTGCAAGGGTACCTTCATTTTCAAAGGCTTTGATACCAAAGGCGAAGGAGAGAGCAATAGCAATGCCACCTGCAACCACAAAAGGAATCATATAGGATACACCGGTCATTAGATGTTTATAGGGGCCCTTTTGCTGTGCTTTTCTTTCGGATTTTATTGCATTAACTTCTTCCTGAAGACTAACCTTTGCAGTTTTAGCTTTTTCTATAACAGACTTAGCATCTTTAATAGCTTCCTGAACTCCAACCTCTAAAACAGGCTTGCCGGCAAATCTTTCCTTGGATACATTTGTATCCGCTGCAATTATAACTGCCTTTGCCTCTGCAATATCTTGCTCTGTCAAAACGTTTTCAGCACCGACAGAACCCTGCGTTTCAACTTTGATTTCAACACTCATTTCCTTAGCAGCCAGCTCTAGGGCTTCAGCTGCCATATAGGTATGAGCTATCCCTGTGGGACAAGCTGTAATAGCTACAAATTTCATTTCATTTCCCCCTCACAAATAAATTATTAATGCTAAAAGATTAAGAATAATAAGTACACAACAGTTGTCTAATTCACCTCCTCTAAATGCTTTGTTTAAATACTACTTAATTTCTTCAAGCAAAATATTAATAATGTCCTGGGCTTCATTAGCTTCCATAAGGGCTTTTCTAGTCTGTTCATGCATTAAGGACCTTGATAGCTTGCTGAGAATTTTCAAGTGTACATCATTAGATGCTTCTGGAACTGCAATTAAGAAGAACATCTTTGCAGGTTTTCCATCAAGAGAATCAAAATCTATGCCTTTATTTTTTCTGCCAAAAGCGATAGATGCTTTTTTTACACCGGCACTCTTACCATGAGGAATGGCAATACCCATTCCTATACCTGTAGAATAAGTTTTTTCCCTTTCAAGGACAGCCTTTTCAAAAGCATCCTTATCTGACAATCTGCCATTTTGATCTAGTAGCTCAACCATTTCATTTATTAGTTCCGCTTTGGTATCGGCCTGCAAATCCAGTGAAATAAGTTCTTTGCTTATTAATTCAGATATGTTCATTTATACCACCTCACTATAGATATTTAATTTGACCTTATTTTCAAGTTTTTCTATATCCTTAATATTTCCAATTTGAGTGCCTTCACTCATAACGCTTAAAGTTGCGGCAGCAGTAGACAGCTTCAAAGCTTTTTTTAGATCGTAACCCTTTTCCAGTGCAAAGGCTACACTGGCAACTAAAGCGTCTCCAGCCCCTACGGTATTTTTTACTTCTACATCTAAAGCATCAATAAAAACTTCTGTATCTTTGTTGACAAATATAGATCCCTTTTCTCCCATGGAGATATAAACGTTTTCAACACCGCCATTAACTATTTCCTTAGCTAAGTTCACTATAGAAATGTTATCATTGAGATTTCTGCTAAAGGCTTTTTCGAGCTCATGTATATTTGGTTTTATTAAATAGGGTTTAGCCTTTATTCCTTCTACAAGAAGTTGACCATCGGCATCTAATATGGTTTTAGCACCTTTTGACTTAGAAAGTTCAATCAATTCCTTGTAAATATTGTTCTTTACACCGGGAGGAACGCTTCCTGAAAAGACTATTATGTCTCCCTTAGATAAATTATTTAATATCCTTTCCTTAAGCTTTCTCACCTCATCTTTCCTAATGCTCTGACCTTTCTCATTGATATCAGTTACAAGTCCCTTTATTTTATCAACAATTTTTATATTTGTTCTTGTTTCTCCTTTAGTCTTAATCAAATCGTGTTGTATCCCATTATCATTTAAATACTCTATAATCGTATCTCCGTTTTTTCCAGCTACGAAGCCAAGAACTATACTTTTACCACCTAATTTGTTTATGACTTTAGAAGCATTGATTCCCTTTCCGCCTATATCGATTCTAGCGCCGGATACCCTGTTAACTTTACCTTCCATAAAATTATCTATATTTATGGTCTTATCGATAGCAGGATTAAGTGTTACTGTAACTATCATGTTTTCACCTCGAATCTATTGACTTATTAAGATTTTTATATCTTTTTTCTTATATTCTTTTACTAGATTTTTATCAATTTCTGCATCTGTGACGATTACATCTACATGGTTAATGTCTGAAATCTTAGCAAAGGTTACCTTATTAAATTTAGAGCTGTCACTTGTAACGATAACCTGGTTTGATCTTTCGATCATGATTCGTTTAATTTGCGCTTCAATTATCGGAGGTGTTGTAATGCCGTGCTCAATGGATATACCGTTTGTACCTAGGAATACCTTATCTGCCCATAGAGTTTTTAGGGTGTTTTCGGCTAAGGGGCCGACAAAGGCTTGGGTTTCCCAACGAATATTACCTCCAAGACTGATTAACTCAATGTCCTGCCTTTTACCTAGCTCATTCATAATGCTGAGAGAGTTTGTAACGACGGTAACATTCTTAGCACGTATATTTTTGGCAACATAGAGGGTAGTCGTACCTGAGTCAAGAATTACAGTATCACCATCCTCTATTAGGGAAGCAGCTAATTTCCCTATTTTTTGCTTTTCCGGCAAATATTTAGCTTCCTTTTCTGTAAATGTGGGTTCAAACTTTGTATGTTCAAGAAGTACTGCACCACCATGGGTTCTACGTAACAAACCACTATCCTCCAGCTCTTGGAGGTCTCTTCTGATAGTAGCTTCAGAAACTCCATACTCTGCAGATAAATCTGCGACTTTAACACGATTATTTGATTTTAACTTTGCAATTATCTTATTTTTTCTTTCTGCAGCGAACATAAGACATCTTCCTTTTGTATTTGGTTTCATTTTAATGATTGTTTACTTTCGAATACTTTTGATTATGTTTGTTTGTGATTATATTCTACTATTTTTCTGAGTAAATGTAAAGAAAATTTTTGAATTTATTTTTGCACATAAAAAAACCTTCACTGTTTTAGTGAAGGTTTTTTTAGGAAACTAATTTAAAGTTATCTCTGAGGAAGTATTTTATTTAAAGCTATTCCAACTATAGCTGCCAGGGCCATACCTTCTATGGTAAAGTTTACCATTCCTATATTTATAGGTAGTGATGCTCCACCAAGCCCTAAGACCATGATTACGGCTGCGATTAAAAGATTTCTTGAATTACTAAAGTCAACTTTATTTTCTACCAGTGATCTTGCTCCGATAGCTGCAATCATACCGAAGAGTACTATTGAGATACCTCCTACAACAGCAGTAGGAATAGTCTTTATAATTGCTCCCACTTTAGGCATAATTCCTAGGACTATAGCAAATACAGCTGCTATTCTCACTATTGATGGGTCATGTACCTTTGTCAATGCTAAAACTCCTGTATTTTCAGAGTATGTGGTATTTGCAGGTCCACCAAACATTGCTGATACTGATGTTGCAATACCGTCACCTAATAGGGTTTTATTTAAACCAGGGTCTTTAACAAAGTCCTTTTTTACTGTTGTACCTATAGCAAGAATATCACCTACGTGCTCTATCATAGTAGCTACTGCTACAGGAGCAATCATCATAACAGTTTGCAAATTAAATTTAGCAAGTGTAAAGTTTGGCAGAGCAAATAGTTTGTTAGCTTCAGCAACAGGAGTAAAGTCTACGTTGCCTGTTAATAGTGCCACTGCATAACCACCTAAGAGCCCTACTAAAACAGGGAGTACTTTTAAAAATCCTCTACCATATATGCTTACAGCTGTTACTATGGAAAAGCTCACTATTGCCAGTAGCCAGTTGCTTGATGCCATATCTATTGCCACTGGTGCAAGCTTAAGACCTATGACCATTATGATAGGTCCTGTTATTACAGGTGGAAAGAAACTTATAATTTTTTCTACTCCGAATATGCTTATGAGCCCGGCCATTATAAGATAGACTAAACCGGCAACTACTAAACCGCCTTGTGCATACTGAAGATTAGACATTTCAGCTACAGCTAATATCGGTGCTATAAAGGCGAAGGATGAACCTAAGAATGCGGGAACCTTTCCCTTGGTTATAAGGTGAAATAAAAGGGTTCCTACCCCTGCCATAAATAATGCTACAGATATATCCATTTGAGTGATTAATGGAACTAATACTGTAGCACCGAACATTGTAAAGGTATGTTGAATTCCTAATATAATTTTTTTATGAAGAGATATTGCGTTAAGATTAGTAGTTAAGCTGTTTCCTAAAGCTAGATTTTCTTTGGTTATCATTTGAGATTCTCCTTTCATAATATACTTGTCGACTTCGCCGAGTAGAATTAAAGTATAAAACATAAAAAAGGCCTTCATTACCATGAGGTAAAGAAGGCCTGACTATCTATTAAGCAGTATATAGTTTAAATAACATAAAACATCTATGCATTATTAATTTACTACTTTGATATAACCTTTTTAACCTCACGGGGTTAATTTAAAGGTGGCGATATTTAATTATCTTTATAAAGATAACACAAAAACAACGGTAAGTCAATAGATATTAAAATAAGTTTTTTCTTTTTGTTCTAAATTTGAAATCTTATAATTGTTGACATAACGATTTTCCTATGTTAGTATAGATGAAACAAAACTAAAAAACTCGATATGACCTTTAAGATCGGTCCCGTGAGGCCAGCAAGGTTAGAAAAAAATTTTTAGGCATCTATGCATAAATATACAATATCAAGACTAGTTATGCACAAGATTAAATTTAGTTCTGCTGGAGTTTAAGACTCCACTTGAACTGTAGTTAAGCTTATCCAGAAACTGTAACTACTCCTTATCTTTCGCTTATAGAAGAGAGTGTGTTAGGGTAGTCAGTTATCGGATAAAATCTATATATTAAGCCGAACTCACGGGTAGAAGTATTCTTAAAGGATATATTCTACTCTTTTTTTATGTTCTATTTTTCTATTATGTGAGGAGGAAAAAAATGAAGGGATACCTATTGTTTGAAGATGGAACCAGGTTCGAGGGAGAAATTTTTGGATATGAAAAGGAAACAGTTGGTGAAGTAGTATTTAACACAGGAATGACCGGATATCAGGAAATTTTAACAGATCCGTCCTACTATGGACAAATTGTAGTTATGACTTATCCTCTTATCGGGAACTATGGGGTAAATAGTGATGATGTCGAGTCTGAAAATCCAAAGGTTAAGGGTTTTGTAGTAAGAGAGCTTTATGAAAACTATTCTAACTGGAGAGGTAGTGAAACATTAGAAAACTATCTTTGCAAAAATAAAATAGTAGGGCTGCAAGGCGTAGATACAAGAGCTCTCACTAAGTTCCTAAGAGAGAAGGGCTCAATGGCTGGAAAAATCATAGTAGCCAAAGAGTATGATGAAAATGACATAGAGGATATAAAAAATTTTGATAACCATAGGGCGGTAGAAAAGATAACTACAAAAAAGCCCTATACTTTAAAGCCTAAACTGACAAAGATTGCAGTGCTGGACTTTGGTATCAAACAAAACATAATCAGATCTCTATTAAAGAGAAAAGCTCAATTAATAGTTTATCCTGCCATGACTCCATCAGAAAAGATTTTAGAGGATAATCCAGATGGAATATTTTTATCTAACGGGCCTGGGGATCCCAGTGAACTTCATGAGGTTATAGAAAATATTAAGAAGTTAATAGGGAAAAAGCCTATGTTTGGAATATGTCTAGGCCATCAGCTGATTTGTCTGGCTTTGGGAGGCAAAACCACAAAGCTTAAATATGGACATAGAGGAACAAACCATCCTGTAAAGGATCTGCTAAAGGATAGAGTTTATATAACATCTCAAAATCACGGATATGTGGTTGAAGAAGACAGTTTGGATAAAGGAGATGTAATCATAAGTCATATCAACTTGAATGATGAAAGCATAGAAGGAATAAGGCATAAAAAGCTTCCCTTATTCAGTGTACAGTTTCACCCGGAAGCATCTCCAGGACCCCAGGACACAGCTTATCTGTTCGATGAATTTATGGAAATGCTTTAATTTGTTTGGCTAAATAGTAGTAATCTGAAATATATAGGTAACAAAGTTCAAGATTTAATTTATTAGGGTTTTGAGAATTCTTCTGGCTCATGTGAAGATTAGCCTTTTTATTTAAGTTAATCTCTTGTGCTAGTTACTCTAACGGTATAGCTTTAAATATCCTTCAATGCTTCCTCTGAAGCGACTTTGAAGAGCTGTTTTTACCTCTAAATCTTTTCTATATAAAACAGCTCTTCTACGGAGCCTGAAGAGGTTTATTGAAGGATATCTATAAGGAACTAGCGAGGCGAGTTAAATTAAATTTTAAAGTTGTTCATCTATAGTATGTATTTAAAGAGAGGAGAATCAGGATGGCGGTATATGAGAATATAAAAAAGACTTTAGTTATAGGGTCGGGACCCATAATCATCGGTCAGGCTGCAGAATTCGATTATTCAGGAACTCAAGCATGTAAGGTATTAAAGGAAGAGGGGATAGAGGTTGTACTTGTAAACAGTAATCCTGCTACAATAATGACCGATAAAACTGTTGCAGATTCAGTGTATATTGAACCCCTTACAGTGGAGGTTTTAGAGAAAATAATAGCAAAGGAAAGACCTGACAGCTTAGTAGCAGGAATGGGAGGGCAGGTTGCTTTAAACCTTGCAGTAGAGCTATGGAATAAAGGGATTATAGAAAAATACGGAATAAAACTATTAGGAACCGATGTAAAATCTATTGAGCAGGCGGAAGATAGAGATAAGTTTAAAAACCTAATGAAAAAAATAGGTGAACCGGTTATAGAAAGCAAAATGGTAGGTAGCTTAGAGGAAGCGATAGAATATAGTAAGATAATAGGATTTCCCATGGTAGTAAGACCTGCCTACACCTTGGGAGGAAGCGGCGGAGGAATAGCAGATAATCTGGAAGAGCTTAAGGAAATAGCCTCAAAAGGCTTAAAATACAGCATGGTAAATCAGGTTCTCTTAGAAAGAAGCGTAAAGGGCTGGAAGGAAATTGAATACGAAATGATAAGGGATAACAAGGGAAATACCATAACAGTATGTAATATGGAAAACATAGATCCTGTAGGAGTTCATACGGGAGATAGTATAGTTATTGCCCCTTCTCAGACCTTGAGTGACAAGGAATATCAGATGCTCAGAAATGCATCTATAAAGATAGTAAATGCCCTAAATATAAAGGGAGGATGTAACGTTCAGTTTGCCCTCGACCCAGATAGTTTTGAATATCATGTTATTGAGGTAAATCCAAGGGTAAGTCGTTCATCGGCATTAGCTTCCAAAGCCACAGGATATCCTATAGCTAAGGTGGCAGCAAAGATAGCAATAGGCTATAATCTGGACGAAATAAGAAACGATGTTACAGGAAAGACATTTGCATGTTTTGAACCTACTTTAGATTACTGTGTAGTAAAGATACCAAAGTGGCCCTTTGATAAATTTGATACGGGCAATAGATCCCTTGGCACAAAAATGATGGCAACGGGCGAAGTAATGGCTATAGGAAATAATTTTGAAAGTGCACTTTTGAAGGGCGTAAGATCCCTAGAGATAGGTCAGTATAACTTAGAAAACAAGTATTCAAAAGATTTATCTCTGGATGAACTAAAGAAAAAGGTTAAGATCGGAGACGATGAGAGACTTTTCTATATAGCTGAGCTGTTTAGACGAGGGATAGAAATTATGGAAGTTTCTTCCTTGACCGGCATAGACAAATTCTATCTAGATAAGATAAAGAACATAGTAGATCTAGAAGAAGCAATAAGAGATAAGAGTTTAAAAGATATAGACAAAGAAAAGATGTTGCTGCTGAAGAAAAAAGGATTTTCTGATAAAGGGATAGCTTTACTAACAGGTTCAAATGTCCAAGATGTATATAAACATAGAAAGAAATACGGGATTGAAGCGGTTTACAAGATGGTTGACACCTGCGGAGGAGAGTTTGATGCAGTTTCTCCTTATTACTATTCAACTTATGATTTTGTAGATGAAGTAGAGGTGACAGACAGAAAAAAGATTATAGTAATAGGTTCGGGGCCCATAAGAATAGGGCAGGGAATAGAATTTGATTACTGTTCAGTTCATGGAGTATTGGCATTGAAAGAAGAAGATATAGAATCCATAATAATTAATAACAATCCCGAAACAGTAAGCACAGATTTTGATACTTCAGATAAACTTTATTTTGAGCCCCTTACAGAGGAGGATGTTCTTAACATAGTGGAAAAGGAAAAACCTTATGGAGTTATACTTCAGTACGGAGGACAGACATCAATTAAACTCGCTAAATTCTTGGATGAAATGGGTGTAAACATACTTGGCACATCGGCCGATGGAATAGATGAGTGTGAGGATAGAAAAAGATTTGAAAAGCTCCTAGATAAGCTTAACATAGATAGACCTAAAGGGACAGGAGTTCATAGCATTGAAGAGGGACTTAAGGCAGCTGAAAGACTAGGTTATCCTGTTCTTGTAAGACCAAGCTATGTCCTAGGAGGAATGGGCATGGAGATAGCCTACAATGAAGAAGAGCTGCAAAAATACCTGGCAAATACCTTGGAAAGAGACAGTAAAAAGCCTGTTCTCATTGATAAATATTTAATGGGCATGGAAATAGAAGTCGATGCTATATGTGATGGAGAAGACATACTTATACCGGGAATTATGGAGCACCTTGAAAGGGCAGGGGTACACTCGGGAGATAGTATATCCATCTATCCTGCAGATAATATCAGCGAAAAGATAACAGAGAAAATAGTGGATTACACCTATAAACTTGCAAGGGCTTTAAATACAAATGGCTTGATAAACATACAGTACGTCTTATATGAAGATAAGATATACGTTATAGAAGTTAATCCGAGGGCATCAAGAACTATCCCTTATATAAGTAAGGTAACGGGTATACCTATGATACAGATTGCAACTCAAGTCATGCTTGGGAAAAAGCTCAAGGACTTAGGTTTTGGAACTGGCCTTTATAAATCTAAAAAAATTAAAGCAGTAAAGGTTCCTGTATTCTCTATGGAGAAGCTTCCGGACACGGAGGTGGCCCTAGGACCAGAGATGAAATCTACGGGAGAGGTCCTTGGAGTAGGTAAGGACTTATATACAGCCCTTTATAAAGGGCTCATAGGTGCAAATATGAATATCCCTAAAGGGGGTAAGGTACTGGTTAGTATATCCGATAATTTTAAAGATGAATTCTTGACCATAGCTAAGGATTTAAAGGAGCTTGGATTTGAATTTTATGCAACAGAGGGCACAGGTAGATTCATGGAGAAAAACGGAATTAAAAATATTAATGTAAAGAAAATAGGTGAAAATGGATCTCCAAACGTGCTTGAGATAATAGATAGTGGAGATATAGACCTAGTGGTAAATATACCTACAAAGGGACGCAATTCCAGAACTGATGGATTCAGGATAAGAAGAAGGGCAGTTGAAAAGAAGGTTTGCTGCATTACTTCTCTAGACACACTGGCTGCTATTACGGATATCATAAAGAGGGATATTGATATGAAGGATCTGGATGTTATTGATATATGTAAGATATAAAGATTATTATAGCTATAGATAATTAAGCTTACAGGTTAAATTATTTATATAGTTTTGAAACTTAAAAAAAAGGTAAAAAGAACGTTCATTACGATATTTTGATGTTAGTAAAAGAAAACTAATAAAGCGTGTAGATGTTTTTAGAATAATTGGAGGGATAAGTCATGAAAATAAGCGAAAAAATTGCTAAGATGCTTTTGGAAATAAAAGCCGTTAGTATTAAAGATACCTCAAATTTATTTACTTGGGTATCGGGTATAAAGTCTCCGATTTATTGTGATAATAGGCTCACAATGAGCTATCCTGAAGTAAGATATGCCATAGCAGAAGGCTTAAAGGAAATGATTTTAGAGGAATATCCTGGGGTAGAGGTTATTGCAGGAACGGCTACAGCAGGCATTCCCCATGCTGCTTGGGTAGCTGAAAAGATGAACCTACCGATGATATATGTAAGAAGCTCAGCAAAGGGACACGGAAAGAAAAAGCTTATAGAAGGTAAGCTCCCTAAAGGAAAAAAGGTGGTTCTAATAGAAGACCTTCTTTCTACGGGGGGAAGCTCCATGAATGCCGTTAAGGCCTTACAGGAATCGGAAGCAGAGGTATTAGGTGTAGCAGCTATATTCAGCTATAACTTTAAAAAACTAGATGAACTGTTTAAGAAAGAAGGAGTAAAATATAAGACTTTAACAAGCTACCACATACTTTTACCCGTAGCGGTGGAAATGGGTTATATACAGAAAGAAGAGCTTGAAACACTTAAAAAGTGGAGCAAAGATCCATATATATTTACTAAGTAAAATGTAAAAAAGTGCATAGGGCACTTCGGTTTGTTGATAAAAGACAATATATAGTATATGCAATGCCATTACGTAAAATTATTTCAATGTTAATATGATTATGCGGATATATAACTCACAGCCACTGAGCAAATATAACATATGGGAAATAAAACTTTTATTAGTAATATTATATAGTTTTTATGAAAGGAAACAATCCATATTTGTTTTTGGCAAATAAAAATTCTAGCGTTGCGGAAGTAATAAAATTTCCAGTTTGCTATTGACAACGAGCCTCTGCGAGTATGGTTTGAATGCTAGGGGCGAAGGCCTGAAAATCTTATGGCATCGCCATTTAGAAGCTACCATACTCACTTTTCATTATCAATAGTTTGTTTTACCAAATTGGAAATTTTATTAAACTTTTTTTGTTTCTAAGTGTAGAATTGTTTAGAAGTGCCCAGCGTATTTTAAAAACTTCATCTTTTTTATCAGTAAAAATGAGCGTGATCCATGAGGGAAAAGACTACATTAGTAATTTTGATTATAGGTTTTATATTTACGTTAATAAATCCATTAATTTTTCCAGACATAATAAATACTCAAGATGAGTTAAATAGCTTAAAATTCGGAATACCGATTCATTTTATCAAACAACAAAGCAGCAAAAGTATACCTAAAGATATGTTTCCGTATTGTGCAGCATTGGAAAACCCCTGGGAAACTCCTATTCAATTATTAACTGGTTCCAAGGTACAAATAAAAAAGTTCGGAAATTCACATAGGATTATTTGCTTCCTTATGATAGAATATCAGTGTATAATTTAACATTTAGTCTAAGGTTGCTGCTATCAGGAACTAGCAAATCAAGTTAAGACATTTAAAAATTCACAGAAGAAATGAGGAAGTTTTATAATGAATAGTCTAAATAGCGTACTTACTATCTTTGTAATGATTGGGATAGGTTATATCTTAACTAAAAAGGGACTTTTTAATCAACAGACAGGGAAACTTTTTTCTAAACTTATTCTAAATATTACACTTCCTTTGATGATGATTGTCAATATTCCTATGAGGTTTAGTAGGGAAAGTCTTTTTAATTCTTTAAACGGAATAATAGTAGCTTTTTTAAGTATCATAATAATATACGGAATTGCAATTATAATTTCATATATTTTTAAAATTGAAGAGGATAAAAGAGGTATATTTTGTATAATGTTTACTTTTGGCAATTCCATCTTCATAGGCCTTCCGATAAATATATCTTTGTTTGGAGAAGGAAGTACTATGTATGTTTTTCTATATTATTTTGCGCATACAACTTTGTTTTGGACTTTAGGAGTATATAACATAAAGAAAAATACGCAAGAAGATAAAAAGAAAAATTTGAAATTAAAATCTCTTAAAAAAATATTTTCTCCACCGTTTATTGGGTTTATCATTGGAATCATAATAATGCTTATGAATATTGATTTGCCAGGATTTATTGAAGATTCATTCAGATATATTGGGAGTATAACTACCCCTTTATCTATGTTTTTTATAGGGATAGTTATTCATTCAATTAAAATGGAAGATATTAAACTAGATATTAAAAGCTGTTTAATATTATTTGGAAGGTTCGTTGTTGCTCCTATTATAATGTTTTTAGGTTTAAAATTATATGAATTACCGCAACTACTAAAGAATGTATTCATTATAGAATCTGCAATGCCTATAATAACTCAAGCAGCACTGGTTGCTGAATTTTATGATACTGATTCAAAATATGTTGCCATAATGGTAGGATTTACAACTATTCTTAGTATAATAGTTGTTCCTATATATTCATTTATCTTATAATAAACTAACACATTGTGTTAGTTTATTGTACTAAAACAGGAGGCTGTCCCATAAGTGAGACAGCTTCTTATATAATTATAACTCATATTTTGTTATTTCTTCGCAGAAACTGCATTTATATTCAAGAGTATCCTTAGATAGAAGTTTGAACAGAGGCTCTACGTAGCTATCGGAATTGGTGATACACCTTGGGTTTTTGCATTTTATAAGTCCCTTTACTTCCTTTGGAATCGTAATTTTCTTTTTTAGAGTCAGCTTGCCATTTTCAATATAATTTACCGTTATATTGTCATCTAAGAGACCAAGAAGATTTAAGTCTATATCAAAGGAATTTTCAATCTTTATTATATCCTTTTTTCCAAGCAGCTTACTTTCAACATTCATCAGTAGAACTATTGGTTTTTTTGACTTGTTCAGCATAAGCTTATTAAAGATTTTAAGGCCATTTCCTGATTTTATATGGTCAATAACTATTCCTTTTTCTATTTGTTTAACCTCTAACATCCTATTCCCCCCCCAAAAGTTTTGAAATTAGTGACATTCTGACATACATTCCAAACTGAGCCTGGTCAAAATATACTGCCCTAGGGTCATCATCAACCTCGTAGGCTATTTCATTAACCCTTGGAAGGGGATGCATTATTATCATATCTTGTTTAGCAGGCCTGATTTTATCTTTAGTTAATATATAACTGTCTCGAAGTTTTAAATAATCTTCTTCGTTAAAGAAGCGTTCTTTTTGAATCCTTGTCATATAGAGGATGTCTATCTCATCTATTACTTCTTCTATATACCTTACCTCTGTCAACTCAACATCATAATTGTCCTTGAGAAACCGCTTAACAGAATCGGGAAGTATAAGTTCTTCCGGTGAGATTAAGATAAATCTTTTAGTGCTGAATCTAGCCATAGTTTTTATGAGGGAATGTACGGTTCTTCCGTATTTTAAATCACCGCATAGGGCTATCGTATGATTTTTAAGAGTTCCTTTGTAGTTATAGATGGTGAGAAGGTCCGTAAGGGTTTGAGTAGGATGGAGATGACCACCGTCTCCAGCATTTATTATTGGGATGGATGAGTACAGTGATGCAAGCTTTGGAGCACCTTCCTTGGGATGTCTCATAACAGCTATGTCAGCATAGTAGGACATAACTCTTATAGTATCGGCAACGCTTTCTCCTTTGGAAACTGAGCTTGTATTGGCATCACTAAAACCGATTATATTTCCACCAAGTCTCAGCATAGCCGATTCAAAGCTAAACTTAGTCCTTGTACTTGGCTCATAAAATAGGGATGCCAAAATCTTTCCCTTGCATTTTTCAGAGTAATCCTCAGGTGAATCATAAATCATTTTCCCTAGCTTAACTATTTCAGTAATTTCGTCGATAGAATAGTCTTGAAGACTGATTAAATGTTTTACATCTTTTCTCATAAATATTCCTCCTTGTTGACCTCGCTGGATCAAATTAAAGGTGCTAGTATTGATACTTAAAAAGCCTTCTTTACCCCGATAAGGATAAAGAAGGCACAATTAACTAATTATACTCAGACAGAAATTTGTAGTCCAGTATAGTCTTCTCTACCTTTCTAACCTCACAGGGTTAAGTTAAAGGCAATATTTATTCAGTTTTATTATTTGAACATAGATTATCATATACATAATACTATGTCAATGAGTTTTAGAAATAAAAACCCATAGCATATTATTTGTATATTTTTCTCCAGTAGTAGGTAGAAATAATTCTCAATCTTTTTTATCTTAACATATGCAAGGGTATAATATATAGTAAACCATTAATAATTTTGCAAAAGTAGTTAAGATACAAATTATAGGAAAGGATTTGATTTTATGGTACGCTATCACATTATAGTTCACGGTCATGTTCAAGGGGTGGGGTTCAGGTACTTTACATATCAAAAAGCTATGGAAAACAATATAAAGGGCTGGGTAAAAAATAATCTGGATGGCACTGTAGAAATAGATGCCCAAGGAAACAAAGATGATATGGAAAAATTCCTCACTGCTGTTAAAAAAGGTAGTCCCTTTTCAAAGGTTAGAAATGTTGATGTAGATGAGTTTCAACATTTAGAAAGATATAAGTCATTTGATATAAGATATTGAAAGACGATCCATTTATAAATTTTCATTGACACTTGTTTCTATATGTGATAACATTTATGAAAATGAATAGAACCTTTAAATTGGTCCAGAGAGGCCGGTAAGGAAAGTATATCGTGACAACGGTTGAGTTATGCCTAAAATGGGTGAATTATGTCTTCTGCTTCTCTGAGCAGAAGACTTTTTTAATGGTCAAAAAATTTAGGAGGTGAAAAAATGGAGCTTTTAATAAAAAACGGTTTAGTAATAGATCCTAAGCACAAAATAAAGCAAAAACTGGATATCCTTATAAAGGACGGCATTATTTCTGAAATGGGAAACGATCTTTGTGAAGAAAATAAAAAAGTCATTGATGCGAAGGGTTTGATTGTAACCCCGGGATTTATAGACATACATGTTCATCTCAGGGAACCAGGTTTTGAATATAAGGAAACGATAAAAACAGGAACAGAGGCAGCGGCAGCCGGTGGTTTTACAACTGTGGCATGTATGCCAAATACAAGTCCTGCTATCCATTCTAAAGAGGTAGTCAAATTTATAAAAAACAAAGCCAAAAACGAGGGTTGTGTAAATGTTTTAGTTATAGGAAGCATATCTAAAAGTTTGGAGGGAAAGGAAATTTCCCCTATAGAGGAAATGGTAGAAGCAGGCATAGTTGCTATATCAGATGATGGGAAAACGCCTATGGATATTAGTTTAATGATGGAGGCCTTTAAAAAGACTAAAGATAATAACATTCCTCTGATATCCCATTGTGAAGATCATGAACTTTCAAGAGGTGGAAGTATAAACCTTGGAAAGGCCAGTGAAAGAACCGGTATAAAGGGAATCCCTTCAGAAGCGGAATATCTTATAGTGAAAAGAGATATAGATCTATGTGAATCCTTTTCATCGAGACTTCATATAGCTCACGTAAGCACCAAGGAATCAGTATACCTTGTTCAAAGAGCCAAAGAAAAGGGCTTGAATGTTACCTGTGAAGCAGCACCCCATCACTTCATACTTACCGATGATATTGTCTCTTTGGAAAATACCCATACTAAGGTAAATCCCCCCCTTAGAAGTAAAGAAGATGTAAAAGCAATAATTAAAGGAATCCTAAATGGAACTATAGATGTAATTGCTACCGACCACGCTCCCCATGATGAAAATAGCAAAAAAGTAGCCTATGACAAAGCAGCCTTTGGAATAAGCGGTATAGAGATAGCCTTTTCACTTAGCTACAGTGAACTGGTGTTAAAAAACAAACTTCCATTAATGAGATTGATAGAGATGATGACCATAGGTCCTGCTCAAATTATAGGAATAGACAAGGGAACTATTGAAGTGGGTAAACATGCAGATTTGACAATTATAGACCTAGAGAAAGAGTACATCATAGATTCAGATAAGTTTTTCTCAAAGGGAAAAAATACACCCTTTAACGGTATGAAGGTAAAGGGAAAACCTCTTTATACAATAGTAGAGGGAAAAGTAGTTTATGAAAGGGGAAAGATACTATGTTCACAGATAAGCTGATTGAAAAGATCAATGAAAAAAGAAGTCCCGTAGTGGTAGGATTAGACCCAAGACTTCAGTTGATACCGCATATGGTAAAAGAAAAGTATTTTAAAAAACATGGAAAAAACTTTAAAGCTGCCGGTGAGGCTATATTGGAGTTTAACAAGACAATCATAGACAATGTTTACGATATAGCTGCTGCAGTAAAACCTCAAATAGCCTTCTATGAGCAGTATGGTATAGAAGGACTTGACAGCTATATAAAGACATGCAGATATGCTTCAGAGAAGGGACTTCTTGTAATAGGGGATGTGAAACGAGGAGATATAGGCAGTACATCTAAGGCTTATTCTAATGCCCATATAGGCAAAACGGAATTAGAGGGAGAGTTATTAGAAGCCTTTCCTGCAGATGCTGTCACAATCAATCCCTACTTTGGAGATGATTGTACAAAAGAGTTTGTCACAGATGTTCAGGAATACAAAAAGGGAATTTTTATGCTGGTTAAAACATCTAACCCTGGCTCTAGTCAATTACAGGATTTGATATCAGAAGGAAAAAAGATATATGAGATAGTAGCACAAATGGTAAATAATTGGAGCAGGAAAAATACTGGCAAGTACGGTTACTCTTCCATAGGAGCAGTAGTAGGAGCCACCTATCCGGAAGAGTTAAAAACCCTTAGAAAGCTAATGCCAAGCTCATATTTTCTAGTGCCAGGATATGGAGCCCAAGGAGGAACTGCAGAAGATGTAGTTTGCAGTTTCAACGATGATGGACTTGGAGCAGTAGTAAATTCATCAAGGGGAATACTTTATGCCTATAGAAATAAAGAAAAAGGTACAGAAGCGGAATACGGAAAAGTAGCAAGACAGGAAACCATCAAAATGAGGGACGCCATAAATAAAGCTCTCGAAGAAAATGGAAAGAAATATTGGTAGGGAGGTCTCAGTCTTGAATAAAAATTATATCTGTAAAATCGTTCACAATACAGAAATAACAGCGGGAATTCATAAAATAGTCATTGAAAAACCAAAGGACTTAGGAAAAGTAAAGGCAGGACAGTTTTTCAATTTGAAAAGCGGTGAAGAAGAATATCCCCTTTTGAGGAGACCTATAAGCGTAAGTATAATTGATGATGAGACACTAACCTTTTTAATAAATAAAGTAGGCAAAGGGACTATGCTATTGTGTAGTAAAAACAAAGGAGAATACATCGATATACTAGGGCCTTTAGGTAATGGTTTTAATCTGGATATTGAAAAGAATAATGTTTTGGTAGTTGGCGGTGGAATGGGTGTGGCACCTCTACTGGAGCTGGTAAAACAGCTGTCCCTAAAGGATGATATAGATATAAAGGTTATGCTTGGATATAGCGATATACCATTTATGGTAGAGGATTTTAAAGAGTTTGTAGATGATTTAATAGTTGCTTCAGAGAAAAAGGAATTTGATTACAAGGGTTATGTTACCGAGCCCCTAAAGCAAGAACTACAAAACAAAAAATATGATCATATCTTTGCGTGTGGACCTAAGCCAATGTTAAAAGTCGTTAAAAACCTTGGAGAAGAAAATGATATACCTGTTCAGTTATTGATGGAGGAGAGAATGGCCTGTGGTATGGGAGCCTGCCTGGTCTGTACATGCAAGGTGAAGAAAGGTGAAGATGACTGGAATTATGTAAGGACCTGCAAGGAAGGCCCGGTTTTCTATGGAGAAGAGGTGATATTTGATGAGTAGAGTGGACCTAAAAGTGGATTTAAATGGACTAACTCTAAAAAATCCCGTTACAGTTGCATCGGGAACCTTCGGATTCGGAAGGGAGTTTACAGACTATCTGGATTTAAACATCTTAGGAGGTATAATGGTTAAGGGATTAACACTGGAAGAAAGAAAGGGAAATCCTACTCCCAGAGTGTCGGAAACACCTATGGGAATGATAAATAGTGTTGGACTTCAAAATCCGGGAGTAGAATACTTTGTAAAGGAAGAACTGCCCTTTCTAAAACAGTTCGATACGAAAGTAATAGTCAATATTAATGGGAATACTATAGAAGAATACTGTAAAATAGCTGAAATACTGTCAAAAACCTCTGTAGATTCTATGGAGCTGAATATATCCTGTCCAAATGTGAAGCGGGGTGGAGTATCCTTTGGAAGAGAGCCGGAAATGGTGTATGAGGTGACAAATAAGGTAAGGCAGTATTGTGATAAACATTTAATAGTTAAGCTAAGTCCCAATGTAAAGGACATAAAGGAGATAGCCATTGCAGCCGAAAAGGGTGGAGCTGACTGCATATCCCTTATCAATACGGTAATTGGGATGGCCATAGATATAGAAAATCAGACTACAGTCTTAGCAAGAGGTATGGGGGGACTTTCAGGCCCTGCCATAAAGCCTATAGCTGTAAGAATGGTGTATGAAGCTGCAAACTCTGTTTCTATTCCTGTAATAGGAATGGGAGGAATAATGAACTATAGGGATGCAATAGAGTTTTTCCTTGCAGGAGCAAACGCTATTTCAATCGGCACGGCAAACTTAATAAACCCTTGGGTAGCGAGAGAAGTAATAGATGGCATAAAGGAATATATAAAAACAAAAGGATATGGTTCTATTAAGGAGATAATAGGTAAGGTTAGAATACCGAGCTTATAATTTGTAAATAATAACAAAAAAGTAGTTTGATATAACTTGTCCCGTTATTTCTTTATAAATATCCTTCAATAAACCTCTTCAGGCTCCGTAGAAGAGCTGTTTTAATAAAAAAATTAGAAGTAAAAACAGCTCTTTAAAGTCGCTTCAGAGGAAACATTGAAGGATATTTAAAGTTATATTGTTAGATTAACTAGCACACAAGAGGTTAATTTATACTACTTCAGGGATTTTCAAAATCCTAATAAATTAAACCTTTTACTTAAAAAGGTTACTTAAACTAATTCTTAAAACTATGGACAGGAGCAGGAATTCTTCCGCCTCTGTTTACAAAATCTTCACTTGAAAACTTACTTACAGCCATGATAGGAGCCCTACCTAAAAGGCCGCCAAATTCAACCTCATCACCAAGTTTTTTACCATAGACAGGGATTACCCTGACAGCAGTTGTTTTTTTGTTTATAACCCCAATGGCTGCTTCATCTGCTATAATAGCTGATATGGTAGACGCTGGAGTATCTCCGGGAATTGCTATCATATCAAGACCTACAGAGCAGACGCATGTCATAGCTTCGAGTTTTTCCAAGTTCAGAGAACCTTTTTTTACGGCATTTATCATTCCCTCATCTTCACTTACTGGAATAAACGCTCCGCTTAGGCCACCAACATGAGAAGATGCCATAATACCGCCTTTTTTAACAGCGTCATTTAAAAGTGCCAAAGCTGCTGTGGTTCCATGACCGCCGCAACTTTCGATGCCCATCTCTTCCAAAATTCTTGCAACGCTATCGCCTACGGCCGGTGTAGGTGCAAGAGATAAGTCCAAGATGCCAAAGGGAACACCAAGCATTTTTGAAGCTTCTCTGGCGACTAGCTGTCCTGCTCTAGTTATTTTAAAGGCGGTTCTCTTTATGGTTTCTGAAACGACATCAAAGCTTTCACCCTTTACTTTTTCAAGGGCAGACTTAACAACTCCTGGACCGCTCACACCTACATTTATAATGCATTCGGCCTCGCCAACTCCATGGAAAGCACCAGCCATAAAAGGATTATCCTCTACTGCATTAGCAAAGACCACAAGCTTTGCGCATCCTATGCTGTCCTTTTCCCTAGTCAAATAAGCCGTTTCTTTGATTATTTTTCCCATATCCCTTACGGCGTCCATATTTATTCCCGACCTTGTATCGCCGACGTTTATTGAAGAGCATACCCTTTCGGTTTCGGCAAGAGCATTAGGAATAGAATCAATCAGTATTTTATCGCCTTTGGAATAACCTTTTTGAACAAGGGCTGAAAAACCTCCTATGAAATTGACTCCTACGGCCTTTGCTGCTTTATCAAGAGTTTTGGCAAATTCTACATAATTTTTATCGCTGCTTGCTTGAGCAATTAGAGAGATAGGAGTTACAGAAATTCTTTTATTTATTATGGGTATACCATATTTTGTTTCGATATTTTCTCCAACCTTAACCAAATTTTCAGCATACTTTGTTATTTTATCATATATTTTTTTTCTTGACTTTTCTCCATTTGCATCACAACAGTCTAGCAGAGATATACCCATAGTTATAGTTCTTATATCGAGCTTTTCCTTTTCAATCATCGTGATGGTTTCCAGTATATTGTTAAACTGATTCATGATAGTTTACCTCCTGCAGTTATATTTTGTGCATTGCATTAAATATATCCTCATGTTGTATCTTGATTGAAAGACCTATTTTTTCACCGATATCATTCAGATGATTTTTTAACTCATTTAAACCGACAGTCATTTTTTCTAAGTCCACAATCATTATCATAGTAAAGTAATCTTGTAAAATAGTTTGGCTTATGTCTAAAATATTTACTTTATTTTTTGCCAAAACTGAGGTGATTCCGGCAATAATGCCTATCTTGTCCTTTCCTATAACTGTAATAACTGCTTTCATTCAAAACCTTCCCCCTTTAGTTAATAAAATTTTAGTATAAAAAATAAAAGAGACTAACTCAAGAAGATATAGTCTCCGGAAAAACAAGGATAATCAAAAAAGATTAACTCTTATTTTACCTATAATTATAGCTAAAATAAGAAGTTATCTTTCATGACTTAAAATCCCCTGTCCTTTTACCTGAGAGTTTCACCAATTACTTGGCTTTCCCCTTCGGTGCTCAGCTGAGTCTCTCCAGAGGCCTGTCCAGTAACGGTCGTAACGAATACTTCCACTACCTTCGTCCAGCCTATGAAATTGTATAGATTGATTCTAGCATATTTTCGTAGGCAAAATCAATAAGAATTTATAATTTTTAGTTCAGCAAATAGTAGATGTTAGAAAAAGATATATATTCACTTCAATAAAAATATGAGCTTGTGTTGACCCTTGAGAGTGTTTATGGTATAATTAACTCTGTCATGTAAAAAGTATTAATATATGGAGAAGTACTCAAGTAGGCTGAAGAGGACGGTTTGCTAAACCGTTAGGTCGGAATAATCCGGCGCGCGGGTTCGAATCCCGCCTTCTCCGCCATTACAGAAAATACTTACTAGCTAATTAGTAAGTATTTTTTTATTTATTAAAATGTTTTTTTACAAAGTTTATAGGGTATTTTTTTAATAAATCCTCTATAATAGATGTATAAGCACAAAAAGGTTTTAAAAATATTTTTTAGAGATAATTGTTAAAACTAAGATATAAGATTATAATAAAATTTGTAATACAGTGGTGAAGTGTATGATAAAACTTTCTAAAAGAACCATAGCAATAACGATTTTCATTGCAGTGATAATTACTGTGTTAGCTCTATCCATATTTGAGATCAGGACTAATATTGCGATTAATCAGGCATGGAATAAGCTTTCAACCTTTCTGGGGCTTTTTTTTACTTTGTATTCATTTTTTATAGGAATAATTATCTTCATGGAAAATAACAACCCTACTAAAACTATTGCATGGTTATTGATTTTATTTTTAGTACCTGTGGTAGGATTTATATTTTATATACTATTTGGACATAACATTCGTAAGAAAAAAACCTTTGAAAAAAAGAAATATATAGATTATAAGTTTTTTTCTAATATAGCTGAGATACAAAAGGATGTACTAAATGAAGTTACTCTGTTTGATACAGAGGGAAGTCTGGTTAAAAGTAGGCTTATAAGCCTGCTTTTGAAAAATTCCAACTCGCCTTTTACAGTTAATAATAAATCTAAAGTACTGACTAATGGGGACAGTACATTTAGCTCAATAATATCCGAGCTTAAAAAAGCACAGCATCATATACATATGGAATACTTCATAATACGAGATGATGGTATAGGAAACAAAATCAAGGACATTTTAATAGAAAAAGCTAAAGAAGGAATAGAGGTTAGAGTAATATATGACGATGTTGGCTCATGGCGACTAAAAAAGGACTATATTAATTCACTTAAGGAAGCAGGAGTAAAGATTTATCCTTTTTTTCCTGTGATGTTTCCTGTCCTCAGTAGGGAGCTTAACTATAGGAACCATAGAAAGATAATTGTTATAGATGGTAAAATAGGTTTTGTGGGGGGACTTAATATAGGAGATGAATATCTAAGCATTAACACCCATTTAGGCTTTTGGAGAGATACTCATATTAAGATTGAAGGAGAAGCTGTTTACAGTTTACAAAATATTTTCCTCAAAGATTGGTATTTCGTATCTAATGAGTCCATTATGGAAAAAATTTATTACCCCAAGCTAAAGCATTATGGAGAGCAGCTTATACAGATAACCTCTAGTGGACCTGATTCCAACTGGGAATCGATCCTTCAGGCATATTTTACCATGATATCTACTGCGGAAAAGCGAATCTGGATAACGACCCCTTATCTGGTGCCCGATGAAAGTATAATGATGGCATTAAAGACGGCGGCTCTTAGCGGAATAGATGTTAAATTGATAATTCCCAGTAAGCCTGATCATTTGTTAGTATTTTGGGCATCTCGATCAAATATAGAGGAGCTTTTAGAAGCTGGTGTTGAAATATATACCTATGAAAAGGGATTTATACACAGTAAGGTTCTATTAGTAGATGGGATAGGTGCATCTATAGGAACTGCCAATTTAGATATGAGGAGCCTGAAAATCAATTTTGAAGTCAATGCGTTTATTTATGATAGTGATGTGGTAGAAAGACTGGAATATGATTTTAAAAATGACCTCAAAGAAAGTAAAAAGATTAACTTAGAAGAACATTTGCAGAGGGGCATATATCAAAAATTTATTGAGTCTTTGGGACGATTGCTTTCTCCTTTGTTATAGCTAAAGTTTTTAAAATATGCTAGAATAAAAAGGTGAATTAAAAAGATGGAGGAAAATTTATGATTTATTTTTTAATTATAGCTATAATAGTAGTTTTCGACCAGGCAACTAAATATTTGGCAGATTTATACCTTAAGCCTATAGATACATATCCTCTGGTAGAGAATGTATTTCATCTTACTTATAGGAGAAATACCGGAGCTGCTTTTAGTATCCTGAGGAACAAACAAACCTTCCTAATAATACTTACGGCCATTGTAGTCCTTGTTTTGATAATATATCTTATTAAGATCATCAAAGAGAAAGATTTAGTGTTGTTAAAGATACCGTTATCTTTTATTATCGGAGGGGCTATAGGGAATCTTATAGACAGAATAAGACTGGACTATGTTATAGATTTTTTCGATTTTACTCTTATAAACTACCCCGTATTTAATGTGGCCGATGTGTTTATAGTGCTTGGGTCTATAATACTGGCCTATGCCGTGATTTTTAAGGGAGTAGAGGTCTAGACAGGAACTAATAAATATATTAAAAAAGCTACCTGACAGTATTTGCAGGTAGCTTTTTTAAAAAAGAATTTAAACTTTTTCTAGTAAAATATTAAAATGAATGGCTTATAGCTAATAGGTGACTGTTAATAGAAAAAAAGATTACAGGTAACAGAAAGGACCTTAAAGAATTACCTTTATATGCTAATAACTACTAACTACGAACTAATAAATTGCTGTAGGCACTTTTGTTCAAAGAAATTTGCTTGCTACTTCATTGCTTCTAACAATTTAGCAGGAGCCTTTCTACACTTTTCTTCTGACACTGAACATACAGCGAATCTAAGTCCCTTTTGCAGAGGAACTAAAAAGATGTTTTCTTTTTTCAGTTTTTCAGAGACTTTTACAGGATTGTCACAGGGAACGGTAATAAAGAAGCCTGATTTATATGGACAAATTTCCAACCCTACTTTATTAGCTTCTTCTAAAAAGGCCTTAGCCCGTCTATCAAGTAGATCTTTAAGCTCTTGTCTTTCTGATTCAACTCTATTTAATAGATCTTCATTATTAAAGATTTCAGATAAAATCTTCATAGCGCTTCTAGTACCATTAGACCAAACCCCTCTATTTGAAAACTGACATACATTTTTAAACTCTTCAGCTACGGTTTTACTAGATGAAACACACATCATTGCACCGCTTCTCATACCATAGAGAGTATATCCCTTAGACATGCTAAAGGCAACAATAACCAGTATGTTTTCAGGAAGGCCACCAAAGAACTTCATAAACTTTCTGGATTCATTAGTTTCTCCGGCAAAATCTATATAGGCAATATCAGAGAATAATATGATTTTTTTATTTTTATTTTTTGCAAATTCCTTAATGGTACTTATAACTTTTTCCCACTCGGAAAGCGCTAGTGTAAAGCCGGTAGGATTGTGGGCAGGGGAATTAAGGAGTATTACTGCTCTGTCTTGAGCTTCAAGGAGCCTGCTTAAGTTTTCTTTAAAAGATTTTATATTGAAGTTGTTGTCTTCATCAAAAAAATTATATGTAGATATTTTTCTGCCGTGCTCTTCTGCTATAGTCTTGTAGGGTCCCCAATACCAGTCAGAAGTAAGGATAGAGTCGCCCATTTCAGAGTAGTTCCATATAGTGTGTCTTATAGCACCTGAACCACCGGGAGTTGCTATGGCTTCAATATAGCCTAGGGGACGATGGTCTCTAAAGGCAGCAGTTTTTGCAGCCTCCAGATATTCAGGAAGTCCTGCGATGGGAGCGTATGCAGCTATTTCTGCTGGGGGAAGATTTTTAAGTATTTCTATGATAGTGGGCATTACAAGCAGATCACCATTATCATCTAAAAGGGCACCTACAGTAGAATTTATAACATTTTCAAATCCATACTTTGTTACTGCTTCCCCTGCCTGCCTACTGGCAGCAAAGATCTTGTCCTCGCTGACGGGTCTTTTAGAGTGGGGAGCAACCATTGAGAAATCCTGATACATGAATATTCCTCCTAACAATAAAATTATATTAACAATTATAACATAAATTTAATATTTTAATGTTATTTTTTAGGAGTTGACTCCTTTAGATATTTAGGATTATTGGCGATATAGTTTATAAATCCTCCTATTATGATCAGAATTCCTCCCGTGATGCTTAATAAATCTGGAAATTCACTCCATAAAATTATTCCAAGTACGGTTGAAAATATGATGTTGGTATATCCATAAATAGCAATCTGTGATGCAGGAGCAAATCTGTAGCCGGTAGTCATTAGAATTTGAGCTACCGCAGCTGATAAACCAATTAGTACTAAAAATATTAAATCTCTACCCGTAGGAGCAATATAATGTCCCGCTACCATAAAGGGAATCGAAACAACGGTAGAGAATAGACAAAAGTAAAATACTATCGTTTCAGGTGCGGCATAGTGTCTTAGTTGCCTTACGGCTACGTAGGCAGATGCAGCAAATACAGCAGAAAAAAGGCCTATAAGCGCAGGAATAATTGTATAATCGAATTGGGGCTTTATAACGAAACCTGCTCCAATTATGGCAATAATCATGGCGTAAATTTGAAACTTATTTACCTTTTCCTTTAAAAATAAAAGAGATAATAGTATCACGAAGAATGGGGACATCTTATTCAGCAAAACCGCATCTGAAAGAGGAAGTTTTGAAATTGCATAAAAGTATGCTACCACTCCTAATAAACCGAACAAAGACCTTAAGGTTAAAAGTTTTATATTGCTACCTATAAAACTTTGTTTATTTTTTATAATCATGGCTCCCATTACTAAAACGCCTACCAGATTTCTAAAAAATATCTTTTCTGCAATCGGTATATGGGGAACGGCTTTGACCGCAGCAGCCATAACAGCAAAAAAGAATGAAGATAAAAGAATAAACACTATGCCTTTGCTTTCTTGTCTCATTAAAAACACCTCTTATTAAAGTATATATTATTTTATGACTTTTTCAATCAATATGATTATATCTTTTTGTGGGTAGATTTAAACAGATATAAAAGAAATTTAAACAGATGTAAAAATTATTTAAGATTAATACAAAAAAGAACCGTTGTACGGTTCTTTAAAGTGTGTATTCGCCATTCACTTTTAGTATAATTACTTCCGCATTAATTACTTTATTTTTAAAGGCTTCGGGAGAAGCTTCTATAACAGGGAAAGTGCCGTAGTGTATAGGAACAACCTTTTTAGGCTTGATGAAATCTACTGCCCTTATAGCATCGTCAACATCCATAGTGAAGTTTCCGCCAATAGGAAGTATTGCAAGATCAATGTTTTCATCCTCAAGAAGCTTCATATCAAGAGTAAGTCCTGTGTCACCGGCATGATATATTTTCTTGCCATTTCTCTCTATTATAAAACCACAGGGATTACCTCCATATATTATTCCGTTGGGAGTTTGGATGCCTGAACCATGGAGTGCAGTAGTCATCTTTACAGTTCCAAAGTCAAACTTAGTTCTTCCACCAATATGCATTGGATGGGTAGTAACATTTTGTTCTCCTAAATAAAGAGATATTTCAAAGTTTGTGATTACACTAGCACTAGTCTTTTTAGCTATTTCCACAGTATCTCCCAAGTGGTCTCCATGACCATGGGTTACAAAGATATAATTTATATCATCAAATTCATCTACTGAAGCCTTTGCTTTAGGGTTTCCCGATAGAAAAGGATCAATAAGGGCTTTGAAATCACCATCCTCTATGTAGAATCCGGCATGACCTAAATATTTGATTTTCATAAAATCACTCCTTATAATAAAATTAGTTTTGTCTAAATCCTTGTGGAAATGAACACTTTTTTAGTTCTATTCCAGTCCTTGCTTACTTTTGACTTGAGTTCCTTTAAAACTAGGATAAATAAAAGTAAGCATTGGCAATAGATAACAAAGGAAAGCAAAGGGAATATATTTTAATGCAGAAATTCCCATGATTGATGACACTAAAATCGCATTTACATTCCAGGGAATAAGAGGGACTATAATTATCCCTGTATCTGATATTGTTCTAGCTAAAGTATTTCGAGAAATAGAAAAATTTTCATAAGTTTTTTTTAGATACTGCCCCGGAATTATGGATGAAAGAGTTTGGTTACAGGTTATTACTGATATGGCTATACACAAAATTGAGGTTTTATGTATGAGATTTTTAAAGTTTGTTATACTGCTTGAAAATCTTTCGATCAAAGGTGCAATCATTCTGGTACCCTCTAAGATACCGTTCAGGGCAGTAGAGAAGATTATTACCAGTAGTACATTTTTCATTGATATAAGTCCTCCACCGGCCATAATCTTTGCTATATATTTATCTATCGGATAATATCCGTTAATTGCTATATAGAGGGTGTCTTTTAATAGAGCGCCATCTCTAATTAGAAAAATCAAAACGCTGGCCGAGAGACCTATTGCAATGCTCTTAACTATGGGTAGTCTTAAAATAACTGATGTCAGCAAAATTAATAGAGGCGGTATTAAGGAAATAAAAGAAATATTGAAATTTGAAGACAACAGGTTTTGGATATATTCTATCTCATATAAATTACCGGCTTTGCTTACAAACTTATTACCAATAATCATATATACTAGTCCCGTTACGGAAAATACAGGGATGGTGGTTGACATCATATGTTTAATGTTATCGATTATATTGGTTTCTGTTATTACGGCAGTTAAATTTGCACTGCTAGACATTGGTGAGGTTCTATCCCCTAGATAAGATCCCGACACTACGGCTCCTACCAGGGGTGCCAAGGGAAATCCCAAACCTATTGCTAGACTTAAAAAAACTGACCCTACAGTACTGATGGTACCTAAAGCTGTTCCCAATACCATGGATATAACTGAGCATGTGATGAATGCAGCTAAAATGATGTTTGTTCCTGACAAATATTTAAAGCCGTAAAATATCATAGAGGGAATGGTACCACTGGCCATCCAGATACTGATAAGCATACCTATCAAAGAGAGCATGATTAAGACTAGTAACGCTCTTTTGACGCCAGTGACAGTCATACTGTAGACTTCTTTTAAAGAATACCCATTTATAAAAGAAACTATTACTGCAACTATAAAGCCTGCAAACAGTCCCCAATATACAGCTGCCCTTAATAATATGGCTGCTATAATAGAAGCTAAACTGATAAAAATTGTTAAATAAGTATATTTGATATTAATTATATTAGTATTCATAATATTCCTTCTTTTAAAATGTTTTTCTAGCTTAATTATAATATATTTCAATACTTAATCCAATATTTAGTAACAAAAGAAAGATGAACAAAAAAAGCAAAAAATTTTTCAAAAAAATTTTGACAAGTATTGTCGAAAAATCGTATAATTGTGTAGAAAATATTTTGTTTAACATAAATAAGTACTATATGTCATATTTCTATCTGGGTATAAAACCCTTTATCCGCACCAGTAGAAATAGTGCGACATTTGCCCGAGTTAAAAACGGGCTGTGTCGTACTTATTTTTTGATTACATATTAAAATATTTGATGAATTATTAAAAGATTCTAATTTTGATTAGAAAGGAGGGAAAAATATGGTTAATGTTATGAACCCTGAAGCATTGGGCGTTTTAGGATTGGTTATAACCGTTTTTGTATTTGGTCTTGAGCAAATTGGGATTGGGACCAAAGGAGGAGATCATACAGAAATCGGTAAAGAGGTATCCTATGTGGCTTTTTGGTTTGGAGGAGTAGCTCAGGTATTTACTGCAATCTATATGTATACCTTTGGCTTTGCAGGACCAAAGTCTATATATGTTGGTACTGTATTTGGTCTTTATGGTTTCTTCTGGTTGGTTGCTTCAAACCACTTCAGATATGGTGGAGACAAAAAGATGCTTGGAAATTTCTGTGGTGCAGTAGGAATTATGACTGTTTTCTTAACTGTTATAGCCTTTAAGCTAGGGTTAGTTTGGCCCTTAGGAACAGTTTTAGCACTTATTATTGGATTGATGGTATCATTAGTTATTGCACTACATGGAATTAAGCCTGAAATGATAAAGGTGGCTGGTCTGCTGAACATACTCATAGGTATAGGAGGATTATTCTTATTCTGGTCAGCCGTAACCCATGGATTATTTTAAATATTAATAAATAAAAAAAGAGCCAGGGCTTTGCTCCGGCTCTTTTTTTATATTTAAAATAAAAGATTATTTTTTATGCAGTAACTTCCTTTCCATGCACGTCTTCATCTGAAACTTTTTCAAAGAATTTGTAATCCGTAATAAATCATTGTAGGAACTACACCGGAAAGTATCCAGTGCATCACATATGTCATTCCAGGACTATCCACTCATAATAGTTATAGTTGCTGCTATTCTAGCAGAAGCAATTATAGGGATTTGAAGGCCGCCTTCCCAAAATTGCAGAGTCACAAACAGTAAAACGAGACGAAGTCGTAAGAAAGAATAGAAAGCTATAGACAAATACTGGCAGTATAAAAATAAATGTGAATTTTAGTTGAAATTAGAGTTGACAAAGATCAAAAACTGTGTTAAAATACGAAGAAATGAATAATTATTCCTTTTGTGTTGTGAATTAGAGGCCGCAGTTATAAAGAGTACTTTAGCCTAGGTAAGGGAACCGTATGGCTAAGGGAAAGGTATGACTGCCGAAACATATTGTTTTTCCCTAGAACAATATGTTGGGACTATGCTAAACAAGTATAGTACTGTCTTCGGTTGATAGCCCAATCTTCCGCAGAAGAGCTAATTTACACAGGGTGAAAGGTGTTTAGATGATTATCAGCAGTCATGGCGCCCTTTTGCTCTTGACTGCTTTTGTTTTATCAATTTTTAATATTAAGATTACAAGTTAGTTGCCTATAATTACTAAACTAAAAACTATAAAATACAGTTGAATAAGTCGTAAAGACAAACATATCTATTAGATATAAACTTTTAAGTCGAATCTATAACTAATGTAAAAACGGGTAGGTGAAATGTATGGCAGCAGTAGTTCAAAAATATGGAGGAACATCAGTAGGTGACATAGAAAAAATTAAAAACGTGGCAAAGAGAGTTGCAAAGCGAAAGGAAAAGGGAGATGATGTTGTAGTAGTTGTATCTGCCATGGGAAAGACTACAGATATACTTATAGATATGGCTAAACAAATCTCTAAAGACCCCGATAGAAGAGAACTGGATATGCTTATGTCTACTGGTGAGCAGGTATCTATAGCCCTTTTGTCGATTGCCCTTAAGGAATTAGGATATGATTCTGTATCTCTTACGGGATTCCAGGCGGGAATAATTACCAAAGGCTATCATACAAAGGCTCGCATTTCAGACATAGAAATTGAAAATGTAAAGAAGCATCTTAGTGATGGAAAAATAGTTGTAGTTGCAGGTTTTCAGGGTATAAATGAGGAAGGAAACATTACCACTCTAGGGAGAGGTGGTTCCGATACAACTGCAGTGGCTTTGGCTGCTAAATTAGGCTGTACATGTGAGATTTATACAGATGTTGATGGAATCTATTCGGTAGATCCTAGGCTTTTTCCAACGGCTAGAAAGCTGGATTATATAAGCTATGAAGAAATGTTGGAGATGGCAAGCCTTGGTGCAGGAGTTATGGAAACAAGATCTATAGAAATAGGCCAAAAGTATGGTGTACCCATATATGTAGCTTTGAGTAGCGAAGAATGGCCTGGAACTTATATAAAGGAGTTTGATGCGTCAATGGAAAGTAATGTTATTACCGGTTTATCAGTTAGTGATGACGATATGATGGTCACTGTTAATCGCATTCCTTACAAGGTAGGGAATGTATCTATGATATTTGAAAAGATGGCTTCCAAGGATGTAAATATAGATATGATAAGTCAAACTGCGCCATCCCATGGCTATGTAAATATATCTTTCACTGCTCCGGAAAATGAGAGATATGTAATAGAAGAGATTCTTGAAGAGATAAAGAAAGAGCTTCCGGAAATAGAAATTGATATGGAAACAAATATAACTAAGCTGTCGGTTGTCGGTATAGGTATGAGAAGTCAATCTGGAGTTGCAGCAAAGATGTTTAAAATATTTGCGGAGAATGGAATAGCTTTTAAGCAGGTAACAACTTCTGAAATAAGAATATCCTATACAATAGATACTAGAGATAAGGAAAAGGCTATTGTTGCAATAGCTAGAGAATTTAATTTATAAATTTGATATTCATACCCCCATATGAATATATATTAGTTAGAAATAAAGTCGTCAATGTTGACGGCTTTATTTCTTTTTCATTATGATATTAATATAAAAATAAGCTATAATAAAACCAAGGTGCGACTTTAGCTAACTTAGAAAGGTGAGATCCTTATGATAAAGACATTGATTAAGTACATAGTCAAAGGACTTATATACCCAATACCTTTAGCTATTATAGGAGTGGCTTTTTCCTTTATGATGGGATGGAAACTATTAAAGGGAGCATATATCTTTGTACTGGGAGCAGGAGTACTGACTATGCTTATTTCAGCTATTTTGTTAATTGGTACACCTAAAATGAGGAGAGAATACTTTGATAGAAGTGAAGAAGAGAAAATGAAGGACCCTTTACGTGGCGCTGAAGGTGTGGGTCCTGCCATTATGGGAATAGTTATGATGATAATAGGTCTTTTGCTTGAAGCTTTTATGCATTAATTAATACTTATCACTAGTGTTGCATAAAAAAATTAGGTAAAAGTCAAGAACTTAAAGAACATCTTAAACTTCTTAAATTATTAAGAATAGATAAAGGAGTATAGAATTTGGACATTTGGATGATTTATTTAAAAAGTCAGTAAAAGAAGCTCATATACATTTAAAATCTTCTCAGAAGCTAGTTTTGTATCTGGGACTACTCCTATTATCTTTTCCTAACCTTCTAAGTCTAGCCGCTGCAGAAGCCCCACCTGCTACTCCACCGACAATTAATATTTTTTTACCCATACAAAAACCTTCAATTATAATTTGTTTGTTTTATATTAATCAATAAATTTATTATATAGATACCACTTATGATGCGTAAATAACGTATTGATTAAAAATACATATGCTCAATTCATATTAATAATTTCTTATATAATATAATGTTTGTTTATTCTAAAACTTTAAAATAAAAACACTCTGATTTTATTCAGAGTGTTTGAGGTTATAGAATAAATTATTAATTTTGAACAAAAAGGAGGAATTGTTAGAAATTAATAGAATATATTTTATAGCAATCAAAAGTTTAAAAAGGGGGACAAAAAAGATGGATTTTAGGAATTTAGTTTTTGAAAAAAGGGGTAACATAGCACTGGTGAAATTTAATAGACCTAAGGCATTGAATGCATTAAATTCGGAGGTGTTAGATGAGCTCGACAAGGTTATAGATTACATAAATGAGAAAGAAGATATATATGTATCAGTTTTTACAGGAGAGGGAAAAGCTTTTATAGCCGGAGCCGACATATCTGAAATGACGACTTTTAATGCTGAAGAGGGAAGGAATTTTGGAATGTTGGGTCAAAAAATTTTCAGGAAATTAGAGTTAATGAACAAACCTGCTATAGCTGCTGTAAACGGATTTGCATTAGGTGGTGGATGTGAGTTTGCCATGTCCTGTGATATAAGAATTGCCAGTGAAAAGGCAAAGTTTGGTCAGCCTGAGGTAAACTTAGGTATAACTCCAGGCTTTGCAGGGACCCAGAGACTTCCAAGGCTGGTTGGAATGGCTAAGGCAAAGGAACTAATATTTACGGGAGATATGATTGAAGCTAAAGAAGCAGAAAGAATAGGTTTGGCTAATAAGGTAGTCGAGCATGATAAACTGATTGATGAAGCAATGTCTATGGCTGAAAAAATATGCGGGAAAGCACAGCTAGCTGTAAGATATTCTAAAGCTGCCATAAATAAAGGGTATGACGTAGATCTGGATAGTGGCAATGAAATAGAGGCAACTTTCTTTGGACTGTGTTTTGCAACGGAAGATCAAAAGGAAGGAATGAAGGCGTTTTTAGAAAAGAGAAAGCCGGAGTTTAAGGTTAAGTAAAATATAATTCATCGGATAAAATATACGTATAGCTTTATAAGGGGACAGCAGACGGGCTGTCCCTTTGTAATTTTTGTAATTAAAATTTAATTGTAAAAATAACATAAATATATGATAGAATTATATTTGGTATAATAAATTTAAAATAGATGTATATTTCTATTTGAGGTTTCATTTAATCGATCCATATGGAACTATAGGGTTTCAACTTTAGAATAGAAGTAGAAACAAGGTTCATTCCAATACATAATCAGCTATTTGTGAGAAAGGAAGATTTACATGAAGACTTTTTTAAAGAGTTTTATAATTGCATTTGTTTTTTTTACTCTTTTGATAGGAGCAGGTGTCTACGCCTTTATGGAAATTTATAATCCTAAGAATCCTGAACCTGGGGATTCAGATGGAATAGCAGTTCTTCCTTCACCTGCACCAGTTGATGGGAAGGAAAAAACAGAGCTGCAAAAATTAATTGAGAAAAGTAAAAGGGTAAATGTGCTTCTTTTAGGTATGGAAGGACCGAGGACTGATACTATTATACTGGCAAGCTTTGACCCTGACAGTAAAAGTATAGACTTGATTTCTATACCTAGAGATACCTTTTATCATATAGAGGGATATAATGAACCGGATCAAAAGAAAATAAATGCTGCCTATGGACGTAGTGGAGTAAAGGGAGTTATGAAAATCGTATCCCATATATTAGGGGATATACCCATTCATGATTACGTTAAGGTGTCCTATGAGGGAGTGGAAAACATAGTAGATTCTCTTGGTGGGGTTAAAGTAAATATACCCTTCGATATGAATTATGATGACCCTTATGATGATCCTCCCCTCCATATACATCTTAAAAAAGGAGTTCATGAATTAAGCGGAAAAGAAGCTATACAGTTTTTGAGGTTTAGAAAGAACAACGATGGAACGGGTTATCCTGATGGCGACATAGGAAGGATAAGGGCCCAGCAGCAGTTCTTAATGGGTGCGGCTGACAAGATCTTAAGCTACAGACTTCCTGTAATTGCTCATACTATGTTTAAGTTTGTTAAAACAAGCATGAGCCTTGAGGATATAATTTATTATGCCAAGAATGCAATAGGAGTAACCAAAAATGATATAGAAACCTACAGACTTCCCGGAAGGGCAAAATATAATGGTCTTTCATACTATATTCACGATCCTGATGCAACGGAAAAGATGATCATAGAAATATATAAAAGAGGTTTGCAGGAATAAAAAGCAGCTTTGCTGCTTTTTTATATGTAATAAATTGGATGGTATACTTTGTAAATTTTAAAAGGTGTTTTTGAAAAAACGTAGAATATTGTAATATAGAAATAAAAAAACAAAAATCCCATGGGTGGTGAGTATGAAGAGTTCATCAAAGATTAAATCATTGGCTATTTTTTTAATATCTATATCCCTTATAAGCGGAATTATAACATATGTAATTACTGGACAGAAAGATGAGCAGAAGGCGGTTAAACTAAAACCGAAGCCCAATACCGAATATAGCAGCACCTTTAAAGAAACTAAGGAAGAAAATATACAAAAATCACAAAGGGATTTAGCAGTAGACGACATTTTTGACGGTATAAGCAGCATTTATCTGAAGAACTTGAGCAATCCTACAAATATGGTAGAGCTGAGGGGAAAGGATAGGGGTTTTATAGTGGCAAGCTTTAAGAGCCTTGAAAAAGCTAACGGTTCTGAGGAAGAGCTTGCAAAAGAAGTATTTAATCTGGATTCCTACGACTATGAAATAGATATTATAGAAAGGAATACTAAAATTAAATTTTATCGAAATAGTGGATATATATTAGTACAGGTTAAGGATAACACTCATGAGGTTTACAAAACTAATACAACTGAGCTGGATAATTTTGTGTCTATATTGCAAGATGCATATATAGAGGCGCAAATGGGAAAAATATTATATCCTGTTCCCGAGAGAATATATTTAAACGCTACAGATGAAAACATTGTTTACGTGATGAATGAAAGGGAATCAGAGGATTTTGTAGCTAAATTTAAGATTTTATCCATAGAGCATAGGCAGGATTATATTGGAGTTCCTGCTGTTTATCCCGATTATGATATTACCATAAAGCGTGAGAACTATGAATACAGGCTGCACCTTTTAAATGAGGATATAATGATTATCGATACTCCGATAGTTTATCTATACTGCAAGTATGATAAAAGTATATGGGATTATGTAACTACTAAGCTTCCTGTGAAAAATAATGCTGATGCTGGTAATCTGAAATATCTTTTGAAATCAGAAATGGTAACCGTTAAGGATATGAATGGAGAATATGATTTGGAAAATGGTTCATATTATAACATAGAAATTCCTAGAGCTATTATTAAGTCTGATTTTAAAATGGCAGATGAAATTCCTAGTGATGAGAAACTAAGGTTTAATCTTAAGTTTCTAGTAGATGGAGAGATAAAAGAAGTATCTGTATATAATAATTATTTTATATATGGAGACAAAAAATACTTTTCTAAAAATATTGGCGAAAATGTAAGGAGCATTTTGGCAATGCCGTAAAATCTAGTTGAGTAGGAAGATGAGCTATAATGCTTGATATACGAACTAAGTTTAAACAGTTTATTAGCGATGAAAAAAGATACGAAAATATTATAATGATGGGCTTAGGGATGCTTGTGGGTATGTTCACAGGCATCTTTTCAATAGCATTCAATCAAACCCTTAGTTTTTTTCATGGTGTTTTATTTTATGGGATTTTTCAGAATGTAGATCTTTTAATGAAATACAGGTTGATAATTGTCCCACTTTTAGGAGGACTAGTGGTAGGATTTATCAATAAGTACATGATTGGAGAAGTAAATGAAGGATTTGGTGTATCGCAGGTTCTAAAGGAACTAAAGTATATCAATAGGTTTTTAATGAAGCCCAAATTAGTACTGATAAAGCTTATGGGAACTATAATTACCCTTGCTTCAAACCTGTCGGCAGGCCGACAAGGACCTATAGTATACTTGGGAGGTGCCATAGGTTCGTCCATAGGCTACAAGTTTAATTTTAACGAAAGAAAAATAAGGATTCTTATAGGGTGTGGAGCAGCTGGAAGTATTGCAGGAGTATTTAATACACCTATAGCTGCATCGATATTTGTACTGGAAATATTGATGAATAGGGACTGTCTGGAATACTTTACTCCCATTGTGATATCATCCATAACCTCAGTGGTTATTACTAGAAGTCTGATTGGGGACAATACATTTTTAAATATAAGCGCTAAATTAGGTATTATTAATTATTATGAACTCGGCCTATACGCTTTATTGGGCATAACTATAGGTATAGCTGCAGTGTTCTATATAAAAATTATCGATATAGCAAAAAAATATATAAAAAAAATACATGTATCAGAGGTGTTTCATCCTGTTATAGGTGCAGCTGTTGTTGTAACCATAGGCTATTTCCTGCCTCAGATATTTGATATAGAATATGGAACTATAGGAAAGATAGTAGATGAAAGGTTTGGTTTAAAGCTACTTATAGCCATGTTTTTGGGTAAAGCTTTAGCTACTGCTGCAACATTGGGCTCAGGCGGAATTGGAGGTGTATTTTTGCCGGGACTGTATTTGGGTGCAGCCTTTGGTTCTATATTTGGAAGTGTGCTAAATTATTATATTCCTTCAAGTATATATAGTGTGGGTACATATTCCTTTGTCGGTATGGGAGCAATGTTTGCTGCCTTTGCCGATGCACCGATAACAGCAACTCTAATGCTCCTTGAGCTGACCGATACATATGCCATAATCCTGCCTATTCTTCTAACCTGTGGTATAGGAAGTGCTATAACTAAACTAATATATCAAAAAAATATATATAATGCTCTACTAATTAAAGATAAAAAACAGTACAAAAAAGATTAAGTTCTAATAAACTTATTGGACTAGATAATTTTACTAAAACAGCCTATAAGATTTCTGATGAGCCAGCTTTAAAGGGATGTATTTTCCAGTTTGATGTTTTTGGTTATAAAGGAAAACAGTCCTTCACCACCGGAGTCTGAAGCAGATTCTTATAGGCTACTATTATAAGAAACTATTAAAAATAGGTTATTTCAAAAACATTTTTCCTACTTCATATACATTTCCCGCTCCCATTGTTAAGATTATATCACCAGGCTTAGCATTATCCTTTAGGTAGTTCTTTATCTTTTCAAAGGAATCGATATACACTGCGTCTTTTCCTTCTTTTTTGATAAGTTCTACCAGGTCTTTCGAATGAACTTCTCCTGTGTCCTTCTCCCTTGCAGCATATATATCAGCGATTATTATTTTATCGGCATCATTAAAGGATGATGCGAAGTCTAAAAGTAGCGCTTTGGTTCTTGTAAAGGTATGGGGCTGAAAAACGCACCATATTTTTTTGTGTGGATACTTTTGAGAAGCGGCTAAGGTAGCTTTAATTTCTGTTGGATGATGGGCGTAGTCATCAATTATTTTGATTTCGTTTTTTTCTCCTAAAACATCAAATCGTCTATGGGTACCCTTGAATAGGCTCAGCTTTTCTCTGATTTTATCCACCGGTACACCTAATGTATAACAAACGGCTATAGAAGCTAAAGCATTATAAATATTGTGATAGCCGAGAACGGATAAAGTAAATCTGTCTAATAATTCATCTTTATGTACTGCGTCAAAGGATGGAAAACCCTCTTCATTAAAAGTGATATTTTTTGCTTGAAAATCACTTTCCTGATTGATTCCATAGGCTATTATATTACAGACTGCATGGGAAAGAACCTTACGAGCATTATAATCGTCGTTATTTATGATAAGATAGCCATGCTTCGGAATTAATTTTGCAAATTTTGAAAAGGATGAAACTATATGATCCAAATCTCTAAAATAATCTAAATGGTCCTCATCAATGTTTAGTATAATTCCTACATTAGGATTAAATTTTAGAAAATTTTCCTTATACTCACAGGCTTCCGTTATTAAATTATCACTATTTCCTATTTTTACATTGCCTCCTATTTCACTTAGCTCCCCTCCCACCATAATGGTAGGGTCTAAACCTGCATGTTCAAATATTAGAGATATCATTGAAGTGGCAGTAGTCTTGCCATGGGCCCCAGATACTGCTATGCTGTTTTTATATTTTTTCATAAGCTCTCCCAGCATCTTGGCTCTATCGATTATAGGAATTTCCAAAGCCTTTCCCTTGGCTATTTCGGGATTATCGGATTTTACTGCGGAAGTGTAAACGATAAGGTCTGGACCTTCCACATTATTTTCGTTGTGACCTATATAAATTTTTGCTCCCTTAGCTTCAAGTTTTTTAGTTATATGGGAAGATTTTATATCTGATCCGGATACGATAAATCCTTTGTTTAATAGAATTTCGGCGATGGCGCTCATACCGATTCCGCCAATGCCTATAAAGTGAACATGGTTAATTTTGTTCTTTTTTATAAAATCAAACATACTTTACTCTCTCCTTAGTCCCTTTGTGTCTATTATTATTATATGTATTATAGCCATTAAAGGATAGACCTATAATAAAATTTCTTTTGCATAATTGAAATTATATCATAAGTTTATAAAAGTATAAAAGATAGATTGAAGTATTTTGAAAATAATTATGGATAAACTATTGAATAAAGCTAAAAAAACGAATAAAATTATATATAAAAAAAAGAATATTCGGATAGGAGAGAAATGCTTGTGAGTAAACTTAAAAGAAATGAAAGAATAGGAGCTTTAGTAAAAATTTTAAGTGATAACCCAAATAAAATATTTACCCTTAACCATTTTACTGGCATTTTTGATGCTGCTAAATCTACGATAAGCGAGGATTTGGTTATAGTTAAAAAGTTCATGGAGCAGCTGCAACTAGGTAAAGTACAGACAATTCCCGGGGCTTCTGGAGGAGTAAAATATATTCCCTTTTTAAATAAAAAGGATACCCTAGAGGCATTAAACAACATTTGTCAAAAGCTGAAGGATAAGAGTAGGGTAATCCCAGGGAGTTTCCTGTTTATGTCGGATATTATATACAATCCAGTTTATGTTAGAAAAATGGGAGAAATTTTTGCCGCAAAATTTATAGATGAGGACATAGACTATGTTGTGACAGCTGAGACTAAGGGCATACCATTGGCTCTTATGACTGCAAACTCATTAAATATTCCACTGGTTATCGTAAGAAGTGATAATAGAGTAACTGAAGGGTCAACGGTAAGCATAAACTATGTATCAGGTTCTACAGGTAAAATTCAAACTATGTATATTTCTAAAAGAGCTATAAAAAATGGAGCTAAGGTACTTATCATAGATGACTTTATGAAGGCTGGCGGAACAGCGAAGGGAATGGTAGATCTTATGAAAGAATTTGATGCCAATGTTAAAGGCATAGGAGTAATGATTGCAACAAAAGAGCCTAGAGATAAATTAGTAGATGAATACCTTTCACTAATAACACTGGAGAGGGTAGATTTAGAAGAGGGAATAGAAATCTATCCAAATGAAAATATCTTTTAAAACTAAGAAAACACAAAAAAGTTTAAATTATTCAAAAAATTTGTTATTTTTAAAAAGGAAATTAGTAGTTTTTGGCGAATAGACTAAGTAAACACATTAAAGATAAAGGACGTGAAAGGTAGGGGGTTTTTATGAATATTACTGATGTAAGGATTCGGAAGTTGAATGAAGAGGGGAAAATGAAGGCTGTGGTATCGGTAACCTTTGATGATTCATTTGTAGTTCACGATATAAAAATAATAGAGGGACAAAGTGGTCTTTTTATTGCAATGCCCAGCAGAAAGATTACAGAGGGAGATTATAGGGATATAGCCCATCCTATTAACTCGGAAACAAGGACTAAGATACAAGAAATCATATTTGCAGAGTATGAAAAGGCACTAACTACATTATCTACTAACATAGGTTGATTTTGACATTGACAAAAGCTTTTAAAAGCTTTTGTTTTTTTTTGAAAAATGGTATAATATATCGCGGAAAGCTCGAATAAAAAAAGGAGTGCATATTTAAATATGTTGATGTCAATTATTTTAGCTGCCGGTGCCGGTACCAGGATGAAATCTAAAATTCCAAAGGTATTACATAAAGTAGCGGGAGTTTCGATGTTAGAACACGTTATAGATGTTATAGAGGAAATAAAGTGTTCCAAAAAAGTTGTTGTTATAGGACATGAAGCAGATAAGGTAAAAGAAGCTACTGAACATAGGGATATAGAGTATGTACTACAGGAAGAGCAGTTGGGTACGGGACATGCGGTAATGCAGGCAGAGAATCTTATTGGGGAACAAGGAAATGTTATAGTTCTTTATGGAGATACACCTCTGATAAATGCAGAATCTATACGGGAGTTTGTTGAAAACCACATAAAAGAGGGTTTTGCAGCTTCAATTTTAACTACTGAAGTGGATAATCCTACGGGTTATGGAAGGATTATCAGAGACGATAGGGGAGAAGTTTTAAAGATAGTAGAGGAAAAGGATGCTGACAGTCAGCAGAAGAAGGTAAAGGAGATTAACTCAGGCATCTACTGTTTTAAAGCAAAGGACCTAAAGGAGTCTTTATCGGGGCTGAATAATAATAACAATCAGGGAGAATATTATCTTACGGATGTAATAGAAATATTAAAAAACAAAGGAAAAAAAATCGGTGGTTATAAACTGACTGATTTTACTGAAATAATGGGAGTCAATTCTCGTGTTCAGTTAGCTGAGGCCGAGAAGATAATGAGAAAAAGGATTTTAAATAAATTGATGGAAGAAGGGGTAACGATAATAGGTCCCGACAATACCTATATAGATAAAAGGGTTAAAGTGGCTAAGGATACTATAATATATCCAGGTACAATTATAGAGGGTAGTACTGAGATAGGAGAAGATTGCATAATAGGACCTGATGTACGCATACAAAATTCAATTATTAAAAACGGAGTGGAAATAAGAAACTCCACTGTTCTAGAAAGCTATATTGATTCAAATACCAAAGTAGGCCCCTACGCATATTTAAGACCCAACAGTGAGCTGGGTAAAAATGTAAAAATAGGTGATTTTGTAGAGGTGAAAAACTCAAAAATAGGGGACAATTCAAAGGCTTCTCATTTATCCTATATTGGAGATGGAGAAGTGGGTAAAAATGTAAATATAGGCTGTGGAGTTGTATTTGTAAACTATGATGCAAAAAATAAGCATAAAACAATTGTGGAAGATAATTCATTTATTGGATGCAATGTGAACCTAGTGGCACCTGTTACAGTTAAGAAAAATGCTTATGTAGCTGCTGGTTCAACTATTACGAAAGAAGTACCTGAAGGGGCCCTTTCCGTTGCAAGAGCTAAACAAAAAAATAAAGAAGGATGGGTTAAGAGGAAAGGCTTATGGACGGAGTAGGGAAATATTTTAAAAATTTTTGAGAGAAAATTATAGCTCACAATAAAGGTGAGAATTAAAATTTAGAGTTATATATTAAACTTAGGAGGAAAGTATATGAATATCGAAGGAAGAAAAATTAAAATATTTGCGGGCAATTCCAATAAGGAACTTGCCAAGAGGATTTGTGGCGAGCTTGACTTGCCCCTTGGAGAAGCTGAAGTGAGCGCCTTTAGCGATGGAGAGATAGCTGTTAATATTGCAGAATCTGTTAGAGGTGCTGATGTATACGTTATACAATCTACAAGTCCTCCTTTAGTGAACAGATATCTAATGGAACTACTGATCTTAATAGATGCTTTAAAGAGAGCGTCGGCTAGGAGAATTAATGCGGTAATTCCTTACTATGGATATGCAAGACAGGACAGAAAGGCTAAGGCAAGAGATCCAATTTCTGCAAAGATGGTGGCAAATCTTCTTACTACTGCTGGTGCCGATAGGGTATTGACAATGGACCTCCATGCTGCTCAGATACAGGGGTATTTTGACATACCGGTTGATCATTTGCTAGGTGTTCCTATACTGGCAAATTATTTTAAGGAACTTAATTTAGAAAATATTACTGTTGTTTCGCCGGATTTAGGAAGTGTCACGAGGGCGAGAAAATTTGCTGACCGTATAGATGCGTCCTTAGCTATAATTGACAAGAGAAGACCTAAGGCAAATGTTTCAGAAGTCATGAATATAATAGGCGATGTTGAGGGTAAAAACGTAATTCTCATAGATGATATGATAGATACTGCCGGTACTATAACTCAAGGTGCAAAAGCTCTAAAGGACTTTGGAGCAAAGGACATATATGCTTGCTGTACCCATCCTGTATTGTCTGGACCTGCCATAGAGAGGCTAAAAAATTCAGTTATCAAGGAAGTTGTGGTGCTTGATACCATAATGCTTTCTGAGGAAAAAAATCTTCCGAACTTAAAGAAAATTTCTGTAGCTCCAATATTCGCTGAAGCAATAAAGAGAATATACGAAAACGAATCTGTAAGTGAATTGTTTGACTAAATAAAGATGGTCTAAACGACCATCTTTTTTCAAGAGGTGAAGTAGATGTATATAATAGTGGGATTGGGAAATCCGGGAAAAAAATATGAAGGTACGAGACATAATGTAGGTTTTGAAGTAGTTGAATATATTGGACATAGAAATAATATAGATATAAAAAAGATAAAACATAAAGCCCTTATTGGGGAAGGTATAATTGAAGGAAAAAAAGTGATGCTCGTTAAACCTCAGACCTTTATGAATTTGAGTGGAGAAAGTGTTTTAGAAATTTATGAATACTATAATGCTGATTTAGACAAACTTGTTGTGATATATGACGATATAGATATTGATTTAGGAAGAATAAGAATTAGAAAAAAGGGAAGTGCAGGAACCCATAATGGTATGAAGAATATAATATATCATCTGCAAAATGATAATTTCCCAAGAATAAGAATAGGTATAGGAAGTCCTAAGGGTAAGGGACTTATTCCTCATGTTTTGGGAAGATTTGAAGAGGAAGAAAGGGAAGATATTATTTTTTCTATCAGGTCGGCTGCTGAGGCCGTCGAGTGCATGATAAGAGAAGGTATTGATAAGGCAATGAATGAGTATAATAAATAGAAGTAAAAAGAATATTCATTCCGACAAGGATTTAGATAAATCAGTTATAGGATAAAAAACTTTGAAATATTAATTGAATTGTAGTTTAGTGCCCGGGTTAACAGAATCCGGGCTTAGGTGCTTTGAAAAATCGGAAGGAATGTGGTCAAAATGTCGAATTTCTTTACAGATGTACTGGAAAGTTCGAAAGAATATAGTGAGCTTGTGAAAAGCATGAAAGAAGGTATAACACCTATAGCAGTAAATGGGTTATTAGGATCATCTGTTGCCCATATCGCCTATTCCCTTAGTCACAGCCAGTTTAAACAGAGTGTAATCATTACTTACAATGAATTGGAAGCAAAAAAGATATATGAGGATTTAAAGTTTTTTGGTGAAGAGAATGTTTATTATTTTCCTTCAAAGGAAATAGTTTTTTATGACGTTTATGCCCACAGCAATCAGATAAATGAAGAAAGACTCAAGGTAATAGATGCGATTTTAACTGGAAAGAGATGCATGGTTGTTACTACTGTGGACAGTATTCTATCTAAACTTATTCCCAGTCAGGACTGGCAAAGGCATGAGATGAGTTTAAAGGTTGGAGAGACTGTAGATCTAAATGAGCTTACCAAAAATTTAATATTTATGGGCTATGAAAGAGTAGAAATGGTTCAGACTAAGGGTCAGTTTAGCGTAAGGGGAGGAATTATAGACTTTTTTTCATCTATAGATGATGACCCCTATAGAATAGAGTTATTCGATGATGAGATAGATTCCATAAGAATATTCGATGCGGAAAATCAACTGTCTTTAGAAAAGGTAAAGGAAGTTAAAGTAAAACCTGCTAGGGAAGTATTAATAGATGATGAGAGAATCAAAAAGGGAATAGAAAATATTAAAAGGGAATTTAACGATTATATAAAAAAGGCGAAATCTTCTTCTGCTCAAACGCTGGAGGAAAGAATCGGCGAGATTTTATCTAAGCTTAAGGACAATATATATTTTGACGGAATAGATAGTTTTATCCATTATTTTATTGATAATACAGAAAATTTACTGGACTATTTTAAGAAAGACAGCTTAATTTTTATTCATGAATCTTCAAGGATAAGGGAAAGGGCAGAGAGATATACTAATGATTTTCATGAAAGGTTTAAAATGTTTTTCGAAAAGGGAGAGCTTCTTCCGAATCAGATTAATATTATTCAAAATTATGATGACTTATTAAAAGTTTTTAGCAATAAAATAGTTATATTGATAAACAGCTTGCCAAAGAGGATACAGGACTTTAATCCTGCACAGATAATATCCTTTTCTATAAAAGATATGGATTTTTATCATGGAAAAATGAATCTGCTTGTAGATGATATTGAAAACTTAAAGTATAAGGGATATAAAATAGCACTATTGGCGGGCACAGAAGATAAAGCAAAGGGGCTTGAGAAAGAATTAAGAGATAGAGGTGTAGAGGCAACGTATGTTGATACCTGCGAAAAGAATATTTCTTCTGGTCAGGCATTCATAATTCCAGGAAGTTTGAATAATGGTTTTATTTACAATACCTTTAAGTTTGCCGTTATAAGCGAAAATGAAATATTTGGAGTAGTAAAGAGACACAAGCGGAAAAAGAAAAGATATAGAGAAGGAAGAAAGATTAAATCCTTTAGAGAACTGTCGGTAGGAGATTATGTAGTACATGAAAATCATGGAATAGGTAAATATATAGGTATAGAACAGCTGAAGGTTGAAGGAATCAAAAAAGACTATTTAAAAATTCAATATGCCAGTGGAGATTTTCTCTATGTTCCTATAGACCAGATGGACCTTGTACAGAAATATATTGGGGGGGACGAAAGGGAGCCAAAACTGAACAGACTTGGGACTGCAGAATGGAGAAAGACGAAGGCCAAGGTAAAAAGTGCCATAGAGGATATGGCAAAGGACTTACTAAAATTGTATGCAATTAGAGAATCGGCAAAAGGACATGCTTTTTCTCCCGATACAGAATGGCAAAAGCAGTTTGAAGACATGTTTCCTTACGAAGAAACTCCTGACCAATTAAGATGTATTGAAGAAATTAAAAAAGATATGGAAAAGAGCATGCCTATGGATAGACTTCTGTGTGGCGATGTGGGCTATGGAAAAACTGAAGTGGCTATAAGAGCTGCATTTAAAGCCATCATGGATGGAAAACAAGTGGCATTTTTGGTACCAACTACAATACTGGCACAACAACATTTCAATACCCTTAGGGAAAGACTGTCCAAATTCCCAGTAACTGTTGAAATGCTCAGTCGGTTTAGGAGTTCGGCGGAGCAAAAAAAGATTATTAATAAAATCAAAACTGGAATGGTTGATGTTATAGTTGGAACCCATAGGCTTTTATCAAAGGATGTAAAATTTAAGGACTTAGGACTTTTGGTGGTAGACGAGGAACAGCGCTTTGGAGTAAAACATAAGGAAACTTTAAAGAAACTTAAGAAAAATGTTGACGTACTTACTCTTACAGCTACTCCTATACCAAGGACACTTCACATGTCATTAATTGGTATAAGGGATATGAGCGTTATTGAGGACCCTCCAGAGGATAGGTATCCAGTTCAGACTTATGTAACTCCTTATAATGAAGAAATGGTAAGGGATGCCATCGTAAAGGAATTGGAACGGGGAGGACAGGTATATTTTGTATACAACAGAGTACAGGATATAGAAAAAATAAGTTCAAAACTGAAAAAGCTGGTTCCAGAGGCCGATATAACCTATGCTCATGGACAGATGAGTGAGACAAAATTGGAAAATATTATGATAGACTTTTTAAATAGAGAATTTGATGTGCTGGTTTGCACAACCATCATAGAAACAGGACTTGACATAGGAAATGTAAATACGATAATAATTTATGAAGCTGATAAAATGGGATTGTCCCAGCTTTATCAGTTAAGGGGAAGAGTAGGAAGAAGTAACAGAATAGCCTATTGCTATCTGACATATATGAAGGATAAGGTTTTATCTGAAGTTGCGGAAAAGAAACTACGGGCTATAAAGGAATTTACAGAGCTTGGATCGGGCTTTAAAATTGCAATGAAGGATTTGGAGATTAGAGGTGCCGGAAATCTCCTAGGGTCCCAGCAGCATGGGCACATGGCCTCCATAGGCTATGATCTGTATTGCAAGCTGTTGGAAGATACAGTAAGGACACTTAAAGGAGAAGATGTGGAAGAAGCCATAGAAACTTCCATTGACATAAACGTAGATGCCTTTATACCCGATGATTATATAACAAATGAAACCCATAAGCTGGAGATATACAAAAAGATTGCCGCTATACAGGATAAAGAAGAGGCCTATGATATTGAAGTTGAGATAGAAGATAGGTTTGGAACGCTGCCAAAGCCCATATACAATCTTATTTCTATAGCTTATATAAAAATATTATGTCAAAAATTAAAGATATCATCCGTGTCGGAAACTAAAAAAGGCTTAAAATTTGAATTTCACCCTAAATATAAGATTGATCCATTTGTAATAGCAAAGGCAGTAGAGGAGTTTGGTCGTAATATAAGCTTCAATTGTGGCAACAAGCCCTATTTTATTTATCGATATTCAGACGATGGGAAAAATCAGCTTAAAAAAATGCAAGAGATAAAGGACATGTTAGAAAAAATTAGTTGTTTTCAGGAAAACTAATATAATATATAATAAAATTATAATTAAATTGAAGACAACTAAGGACGAGGGAGAGGATTTGATTGATTCAAATAAAAAAGAGACCTGTTATAGTGGTAATGATACTTATTTTAGTTATGGGTGTTTTAGCTGCATGTAACCAGACTGATGCTCCAAAAGATAAAGGTGAGAAGCTAGTTGCGAAGGTTAATGGGCAATCTATAACCTATGAAACCTTTAATAAAAATTTTAGTATAATTAAAAATCAATATAACAAAAAATATGGCGAAAATATGAAAAATATTTGGAGCCAGGAAGTAGATGGTAAAACTTTTTTACAGATAAAAAAGGAAGAACTTTTAGAAACACTTATTGCTGAAGAGTTAATCAATCAAGAAGTTAAAAAAATGGGCATAAAGCATGATGAAGACAAGATTAATGAAATGTATCAGGGATATTTAGAAGGATTGACAAAAGAGGATAAGAAGTACTATGAAGAAAATAATGTAGATGAGGAGTTTGTAAAAAGCCGTATAATAACAGAGCTAAACATTCAAAAGATGATTGATAAAATCAGTAAAGAGGCTGAGCTTGATAATGAAGAGAAGCTAAATGAGATTTACAAGGATTATCCGGTACAGGTCAAAGCTAGCCATATACTCGTTAAAGAAGAGGATTTAGCTAATGATATTCTTCAAAAAATAAAAAATGGAGAAGATTTTGCTAAGTTAGCAAAGGAGTATTCTACAGACCCAGGGTCAAAGGATAAGGGTGGAGACTTAGGTTATTTTCCTAGAGGTGTGATGGTTCCAGAGTTTGAAAAGGCTGCTTTTGATTTAAAGGTCGGAGAGATAAGCGAACCTGTGAAAAGTAAGTTTGGTTATCATATAATTAAGGTTGAAGACATAAAGACCATCCAGAAGCTAGAAGCTGAAGGAATGCCGAAAGAGCAGTTGGAAGCTCAAAAACAGGCAATAAAAAATATGATAAAGTATGAAAAATTCCGCGAAAAAATAGATAACCTTAAAGAAAAAGCTATCATAGAAAAATATAAAGAAAACTTAGGTTGATTTTAAAAGAGTTTACAGTGATTATCACTGCAAACTCTTTTTTTATTATAGAAAATTATATTTATTATGTTGACAAAAAGAATATCTTTTTTAATGCATAATCCTAACCTCTTATCTAATTATTTTACACTTTCTATTTTACCATAGCTACTGATACTATATAAAGTATAGGGATATATAATATATATTTATCTAATATAATTTTCTTAAATATATACATTGCTTTTTATAATATATAATATAAATTGACGATTTGTTTAATATTTAACATTGGAGCTTGGATAGGCTCTAAGTTCTTATTTAAATATTTATTATAAAATAAATTGAAAGGGAGGAGCAAAATGAAAAAAGTAATTAGTTTATTAGTTACACTATTATTAGTTATTAATTTAACTGGATGTATGCAAAACAATTCAAATCCTAATGAACAGGCTTTAGAAGGTGATTGGAACAGTATTTTAGAAAAGGCTAGAGGAACAACTGTAAACTTTTATGGGTGGGGTGGAAGTCAAAAAACTAATGAATGGCTTGATAACTACGTAAGCAAAAGATTGAAGGAAGAATACGACATAACTTTTAACAGAGTACCAATGAACATAGAAGATATTTTAAATAAATTGTTAGGAGAAAAACAGCTCGGCAGTAAAGAAGGTACTATTGATATAGTTTGGATTAATGGAGAAAACTTCTTTACAGCTAAGGAAAATGGTTTGCTTTATGGACCATTTGTAGATAAGCTTCCAAATTACAATAAATATGTAGACACTGAGTCTATAGAAGTTAAATATGATTTTGGTTTTCCAGTAGAAGGATATGAAGCTCCTTATGGTAAAGCACAACTAGTAATGATAGGAGATAAAGCTAAAATAGATAAATTTCCTACTAATCATGAAGAATTATTTGAAATGATTAAGAATAATCCTGGCAAATTTACATATCCTGCTCCACCAGATTTCACAGGAAGTGCCTTTGTTAGAAATATTATTTATGATATAGTAGGATATGAGCAATTTATGGATATGGAAGCTGATAAAGAAAAGGTCTATAAAGCTATAAAACCTGCTATTGATTATTTAAAGAAGATTAAACCTTATCTATGGCATGAAGGAAAAACTTATCCAGCAACAATTGCTCAATTAGATAATATGTATGCTGATAATGAAGTTATAATGACTATGAGCTATAATCCAAATCGTGCTGCATCGAAGATTGGAACAGGAGAATTTCCTAAGACATCACAGACTTTTATATTTGAAAAGGGAACCATAGGGAATACTCACTTTTTAGCTATACCTTATAATGCAACGAACAAGGAAGGAGCATTAGTAGCTATTAACTTTATCCTTAGTCCAGAAGCTCAAGCTTCTAAATATGATCCTAAAAATTGGGGAGATTTACCTGTTTTAGATAACAGTAAAATGAATGATGAAGAAAAGAAAATGTTTGATGATGTAAAATTAGGAGAAGGAGTACTTCCTCAAGACGTATTATTTCAACATAGATTACCTGAAATGCCAGCAAATTTAATACCTATAATAGAAGAAATATGGCAAGAAAACATACCTGTAGAGGGTGAATAATAAATTGTATCAAAAAAAACCTTATTTAATGTTAGTACCTGTAATGATACCTATTTTGGGTATATTTGTGTCAGGATTAATTATGGGACTCATGCAGAGTTTTGGACATTTTTCAGCTATAGGGCTTACTGAATTTACTCTAAAATACTACAAAGATGTACTAACAGATAAAGATTTTTTGCTTTCTTTAAGATTTAGCTTGTATATATCTTTACTATCTTCAATGATAGCAGTTATTGTAGGGGTACTTTTGGCTTATTCGATTTTAAGAAGTAAGTATAAAAAGGGAATAGAAGATGTAATATACAAATTACCTATAATTGTACCCCATTCTGTAGCTGCACTACTAGTGTATAACGTCCTTGCACAAAGTGGTATTTTACCAAGATTATTATATAATTTAGGAATAATAAGTAATCAAACCTCATTTCCTTCCCTAATATTTGACAGAAAGGGTATAGGCATAATAACAGCCTATTTATGGAAGGAAATTCCCTTTATAGCTATGCTAGTTTATACAGTTTTAAGTAATATCAATGATAAACTTTCAGAAGCAGCATTAAACCTAGGAGCAAATAGAAGACAAGTATTTTGGCATATTCTATTACCTTTGATTATGCCAACTATTCTTTCATCATTTATAATAATATTTGCATTTTCCTTTGGGGCCTTTGAGGTACCATATCTATTGGGACCTACAAGCCCCAAAACATTACCTGTTAAGGCCTATATAGAATATACCAATCCTGATTTAACCCATAGACCCTATACCATGGCTATAAATATGATATTGACATTATGTTCTTTAGTTTTAGTTTGGTTATACACAAAGACTTTTAAGTTGATTTCGAAATATAATAAGTAAAATAATGAGAAAGGAAATAGGAAAAAGGAGAAAGGTTTATTATTGACCTATCTCCTTTCTCGTTATGCAAAAAATAATTTCTTTAACACTAAAAAATAAATTTACCATATATGTATAAAAAAACGATTTGGACAAATAATAAGTTTACGTGATGGAATTCATTAAGTATTTTTTAGGAGGGAAAGGAATTGAAGGCAACAGGCATTGTAAGAAGAATTGACGATTTAGGCAGAGTTGTTATCCCTAAGGAAATCAGAAGAACTTTACGAATTAGAGAAGGAGATCCATTAGAAATTTTTACTGATAGAGAAGGAGAGGTAATACTTAAAAAATATTCTCCAATAGGTGAACTTAATGAATTTGCAACTGAATATGCGGAATCATTAAATGAGTCCATAAATGCCATAGCTATAATTACTGACAGAGACAATGTGGTTGCTATAGCCGGTGCTTCAAAGAAGGAGCATTTGGAAAAAAGAGTTAGTAAAGAATTAGAAAATATAATGGAACAAAGACAGTCTAAGATAATTAACGAAATTGATAAACTGGTTCCTGTGACCATTGAAGAGAATGATATGAGAAAATATAACTCTCAGATTATCGTGCCGATAGTTACCCATGGGGATCCAATAGGTTCAGTAGTACTTTTATCTAAAGATACTGAAAGAATAATGGGCGAACTCGAAAAGAAGATAGCAGAAACTGCAGCTGGTTTTTTAGGAAAACAAATGGAACACTAAAAAATACATAAAAGCATAAAAGAAATAACAATGTAGTAACGAATGTGTTACTACTTTTTCTTTGTACAAAAAAATTTTGTATAAATTATGATTTATTCTATATATTTTGATATAATTAACTTGTTTTATAGTTCTAATAATTTGCTATAACTACATTAGGGAGGATAATATACTATGACAAAGGGCAATTCTTTTTTAAAGGGAGCCTTTATTCTAGGTACAGCAGGAATTATAACTAAAATATTAGGAGCTTTTTTTAGAATACCTCTTGCAAATCTGATTGGTGATGATGGGATGGGATACTATCAAACTGCCTATCCGATATATCTGCTTCTATTGGTTGTTTCTACTGCGGGGATTCCTACTGCCATTGCTAAGCTAGTGTCGGAAAGAGTAGCTATAGGAGATAGATATGGAGCCCATAGAGTCTTTAGGGTTGCATTTATGGTTTTATTTTTTGTGGGAATAATTACTTCATCATTATTATTTTTTGGAGCCCGATTTTATACTGATGTTTTAGTAGAAAACCCAAGGGCCTATTATTCCACTTTAGCTATTGCACCTGCTCTTTTTTTTGTACCTATTATGTCGGCTTACAGAGGATATTTTCAAGGACATCAAAATATGAAGCCTACGGCCATATCCCAGGTGATAGAGCAATTGGGAAGAGTAGTGCTAGGTATATTGTTGGCAGTAGTTTTATTGGATAGAGGAGTTGAAGTGGCTTCGGCAGGAGCTACTTTTGGTGCAACTGCTGGTGCCTTTTTTGGTGCGATTTTAATGACCTATATATTTTTTAAATATAAGAAGATGGAAGGTGTAGAAAAAGGAAAGCCAGGAAAAGAAGAAAGCTTTGGAGCCATTATGAAAAAGCTATTATCTATAGCTATACCGATCACATTAGGCGCTGCTGTAATTCCTGTAATGAATTCTATTGATGCAGGAATTGTAATGAGAAGGCTTCAGGATATTGGATACAGCGCTGCAGAGTCCAATGGACTATATGGACAATTAACGGGAATGGCAAACCCTCTCATAAATTTACCACAAGTTATAACAGCAGCCCTTCAAATAAGCCTTGTGCCTGCTGTTGCTCACTTGGCAGTTAGAAGAGATATGAACTCTTTATATGATACCATTGAGGCGGGGATAAGGATAGCTTTGCTTGTCGGTCTACCAGCGGCTGTAGGGCTTGTAATACTTTCTAAGCAGATTATGGTGCTTTTATATCCTATGCAAATCGAAAGTGCTATAAATGCAAGCAATATATTATCTGTACTGGGTTTTGGAGTTATATTTTTATCCCTGTTCCAAACCCTTACGGGAATGCTTCAGGGTTTGGGAAAACCATCTGTTCCTGTAAAAAATTTATTTATTGGAGCTGTAGTTAAACTGGTTTTAAGTTATATATTAATAGGTATACCTGAATTGAATGTTAGAGGAGCAGCCATAGCCACGGTAACAGGTTACGGTATTGCAGCTGTTCTTAACTTCATATATATCAAAAGATATACCAAAATAAGTCTTAATTATATTAATGTAATTATTAAGCCAGTTATCTCTGTTATTGCAATGGCAGTAGTAGTAAAATATTTATATCAAATATTAAATTCTAATTTTGGAAATAATATTTCTACACTAGCAGCCGTAGCAGTAGGTGCTCTGGTCTATGGTATAATGTTAATAGTAACTAGAACTTTAACGGAAGAGGACTTTGAAATAATGCCGGGAGGCAGTAAACTACAAAAGATTACTAGTGTGTTTTATAGGAAATAACAAAGTATTTGGTAAAAAAGGCTAGGATATAGAGAAAGGATATAGGAAATAGGTAAAAGGTGACGGGTAACGGGTGACAGGTTACAGGGAAGACCCTAAAGAGTGATCTGGATTTACTAAGGGCTAAGAACTAAGGGCCAAGGACTAAGAACTAGGGACTAATTAAGAAGTGACCGAAAGCCGGACCCTAACCGAGTAGTGAGCAGCGAGTGGCGAAAGGCGAATAGCTAAGACCTAGAGTTTTTGACTTTACTTTTATCAACTTTAACATATCTATACAAGCGTATATGGAAATACTTTATAAAAAGAGAAGGTGATAATTTGCCGAATAAAATTACAGTAGTAGGATTAGGCCCTGGAGGGAAGCAGTATTTAACTTTAGAGGCCTTGGAAAAGATTAAAGAGGCTGGTATACTATATCTGAGAACGGAAAGACATCCAATAGTAGGCTTTATAAGGGATTTAGGTATAAAAACTTATAGTTTTGACGATATTTATGATACCAAGGAAAACTTTGAAGATGTCTACGATGAAATCGTGGATAAGCTCGTAAACTTATGTAAAGATCAGGACATTGTCTATGCTGTTCCGGGGAGTCCCTTTGTAGCAGAATATACGGTTCAAAGACTTATTGATATAAGCGAAAAAGATAAGGACATACATCTTGAGTTTATAGCTGGAGTAAGCTTTATAGAAGCAATTGTAAATACGTTGAAAAGAGACCCTATAGGAGGGCTAAAAATAATAGACGGGCTCCAAATAAATTCCCAAAGACTTGATATAACCGTTGACACGATAATTACCCAAGTGTATAATAATTTTATTGCTTCCCAAGTAAAGATAAAGCTTATGGAATATTATGATGAAGAACATATGATAACAATAATTAGAGGTGCAGGGGTAAAAGGAGAAGAGAAAATAATAGAGGTCCCTTTGTATGAATTGGATAGAACAGAGCACTTAGACCATTTGACCAGTATATTTATCCCGAAAACCAGTAATAATATTACAAAGAAATATGAAATGGATAATCTAGTAAATATTATGCAAAAGCTAAGAAGTAAAGAAGGATGTCCATGGGATAAAAAGCAGACTCATCAAAGCCTTAAGCCCTATCTCATAGAAGAATGCTATGAAGTTTTGGAAGCTATTGAGGAAGAAGATGTAGACCTTTTGGAAGAAGAACTGGGGGACCTACTTTTACAAATAGTATTTCATTGTGAGATAGCCCGTGAAAGTGGATACTTTGATATAAAAGATGTTATAACAGGTATATGTCAAAAACTGATTAGAAGACATCCTCATGTATTTGGCGATATAAGCGTAGATACAACAGATAAGGTGTTAGAAAACTGGGAAGAGATAAAACGGCAGGAAAAGGATGAAAAAAGCTATACAGAGTCTCTGATGAGGATTCCAAAGCATCTGCCTGCACTTATGAAAAGCTATAAGGTACAAGCAAAGGCGGCAAAGGTAGGCTTTGATTGGGATAGCATTGATGGCGCCATGGAAAAAGTAAAGGAAGAATTTCAGGAACTGATTAATGTATTTAAAACTGAAAAGCAAGATGAAATTAAAGAAGAAATTGGAGATCTTTTGTTTGCAATAGTAAATGTGGCAAGGTTTTTAAAAGTAAGGCCTGAATTAGCTCTTAATGAAACGATAGAAAAATTTATAAGAAGGTTTGAATACATAGAGAGAGCTGCAAATAGAAATGGGCAAAATTTAGAAGATATGAATTTGCAGGAAATGGATATCCTGTGGAATGAAGCTAAAAAAATGGACCGAAAGACCTAATTTTCGAAAAAAATCCTGCTAAAAAGAAGGATTTTTCAATAAAAGATAGAATTAGCTAATACGTAATCTAATTGAAAACTTTGAATACTAATTTAAGGAGGTAATATTGTGAACAAAGCAGAATTAGTAACTAGTATGGCTGAGAAGTCAGGACTTACAAAAAAAGATGCAGAGGCTGCATTGAATGCATTTATGAAAAGTGTTGAAGAGGCTTTAGTAAATGGAGAAAAGGTTCAATTAGTTGGATTTGGTACATTTGATGTAAGACAAAGAAAGGCTAGAAAAGGTAGAAATCCAAGAAATCCTGAGCAGGTAATCGATATCCCTGCGTCAAAGGCTCCAGTATTTAAGGCAGGAAAATCCCTTAAAGATCTAATTAACGAAGGTATGTAATCAAGTATTATCAACGATTTGGTAAGTTGTTATTTGCGGTGAACATATAAGGTGTACTGTAAAATAAAAGATATTATAACCAAATATAATAACTCCCTGGATTTTATAACAGGGGGTTTTTTATATTGTTGAAGTTTTTACACGAAAACTATTTACGGTCTTGCCATCATTTTTCGATTTTGCCACCTCAAGGACTACATAGCCATCACTTGGGGACAATCCAAAGGAAATTAAAAGTGTTCGTCTAAATTTATAAGTGTGTTAACACAAGATTAGTATTCAACAAGGTAAGATATACAATAACAACTAATGGATTCTTACTAGATGAAATTAAAATAAGATTTATGTATGATAATAATTTCTCAATAAGTGTAAGCCTAGATGGTCCTCAAGAAGAACATGATAGAAATAGAGTTACAGTGAATGGGTCTCCAACCTTTGAAAAGGTTATAAAAAATATTTACCTAGCAGATAAAATTCTTAAAGAATATAATAAAAACAATATCGATAAAGACGATAATGCAAATGCTCTATTAGTACTCACCACTTTTGACAACTTAACAGATATTGAAAAAGTTGAAGATTTTTTTAGTAAGAATAAAATCTTAGATGATAAAATAATTCGAATTTCTAAAGTGAAAGATATAAATACAGCGTATTATACGAAACAAAATAGCAATAGATATGTGGTTGATAAGTTAAAGAAACTACAGAATACTTATTTAGATTCGGTAGATAAAGATTTTAAACCTAGCCAATTTCTCAATAGATTATTCAAAAGTATAACAAGAGATGCAGAATTTGATATTGCATATCAAGAAGAAGCGTTAAAGGAAAACAAAACTCTATTGCACATGATTTGATAAGCAACAAAGTATACAATTTTGAGGAAAAATATGCAGCTATTATGGAACAACTTGATAAGGGAGTTGAAATAGAATTAGTGAAGAGTTTATATGGAGAAAATGATGTAGATGAAGTAATAACATTTTTACATAAGAATAATTTAGGCGATTATTATGAAAACAATGTTACAATAGAGAGAATTAAAACGGCACGAACGTTTCTTTTAGAAAATGATAGATTAAGCACATTCCATTGTGTAGATTGATCTTACAAATACTGGGGTCTTATGCAGAAGTATATGATATGATCACTCAAAAGAGAGGTAGTTTTAATAAGTTATTAGAATCAATTGAGTTAATAGATAAATACGAAATACCAACTCAATTTATGATATTAATTAATGAACTAAATGAGGATTACATAGATGATATAAAACTGTTCTTAGGCAGCAGAGATTATGCTGAGTCATCTATATATCCTCCAAATGAATATGCAAGTGACAAGATGCATAATAGTCTTTATGATAAAACTCAAAGTAATATTATAGTATCAATCAATAATTATCAGTACTTAGAAAAATATCATTCATGCTTATTTAGACATATTTTTATTTCTGAAGAAGGAAAAGTTCATCCTTGTATGATGATGAGGGACTTCATATTAGGTAATCTTAAAGAAGAAAAACTATATGAAGTATTTGCAAGAGAAGAATATAGGAAGTTTTGGGAATTATCCAAAAACAAAATACACAAATGTACTTCTTGTGAAAGAAAATTAATGTGTTTTGACTGTAGAGCAATAGAATATTATGCTACAGCTGATTTAAATGCAATGGAATTTTGTGGTAAAATTGTATAGCAACTAGAATGCTATGATTGAGAGGATTAGTAGAAATTAGAATGCACAGAATTAATTGGTCTTGAAAGAGGCGGAAAATTTATAAATGATAACCTTTATTGCTAAATGCCCAATATATCCATAGCGATGATACCAATAAGCATATTAAAAGCTTAGAATTAAATGACTCTTACAGGAAACCTCGATAGAATATGCATGTATAAGCTTGAATGACTCATTGCTATGGGAAGCGTAATTTATCCAGACAATATATAATTATTAATGAATAATATCTATCAAATTATTGTCATTGTTATATAGTTCATAAAATATAAATAGTAACCTTATAATTCTAACTAATAGAAATAAGATCATGATAAATTGTAAGTATGCCTTATCCTTTTGAAAGGCATGTAAATGTTAAAAATGCTATAATGTAACAAAAGAATATAGGGATTTTAAACTTAATAATATATCTTTCACTATAGGAACAGGAGAAATCTTAGGTTTAATTGGAGCCAATGGAGCAGGAAAGACAACAATAATAAAGATAATCATGGACTTGATTAGAGTTCAGGAAGGAATTGTAGAAATATTTGGAAAGCCGTGGAAGAATAACGAAAAAAGTATTAAGTGTAGAATTGGTTACATTCCTGATTCGAATTTTTTACCAGAGCATTTAACACCAATATTTATTGAGAAAATAATGAAATCTTTTTTTAATACCTAAGTCTAGAAAGCTTATATCCCTTTGATTCACACCACTTAGCAGCAGTCAAGCCACTAGATCTATAATCTTCAATTCGACTTGCCCACTTTGTTCCTTTCTCCTCGTTGCTATTCATATGATTATCTCCTTCGAGAATATTATCTCATGGAGTTGGTTCCTTGTTAATGAGGGATGGATTTGACGCTTACTTTTATATTACCCAAGTTATTTAACTGCTTTATTTATGTAATATTAGTTCTATATCTTACAGTAAAAACCTTCAATAGTAATGAAATATATCTTATTTTTAATTATTGTAAAAACTAGTATCAAGTGATATAATTCTATGTAAGCTGCTTTATATAAGATTTGCTGGTAAAGCTTTGAAAGATATGGTTAATGAATAAAAAGAAACATAAGAAAAGCAGCTTAGCTGCTTTTTTTTCTTTGGAAAGACAGGAGTTGAAGATTTATGAGAATAGATAAGTTTTTAAAGAATTCTAGACTGATAAAGAGAAGATCTATAGCAAAGGAGGCCTGCGAACAGGGAAGGGTTAAGGTGAATGATAAGGTGGCTAAACCTGGAACCGAGGTATTAGTAGGAGATATAATAACATTGGAACTTGGAACAAGGATAATTAAGATTGAGGTACTTGACATAAAGGACCACGTAACAAAAGATATGGCAAAAGAAATGTATAGAGCCATAGAGTAGGTATAGATATTAAGACTTCTGGGAAATAAATTGGTCCCAAAAGTCTTTTTAAATCATCAATTCTAAGTAATATATAACTCGCCTCCCTCATATCATTATAAAGGGGAGGTGTCTTTTTTTGGAAGAAAAAAGAACTATTCATAAATCTCAAAATGTAATATTGGAAAATAGGGAGAAAATGAGCGTTTCAGGTGTTCAGCATGTGATTAGCTTTAATGAATCGAACATTATATTGGTAACTGTACAAGGAAATATGACAATTAAGGGAGAAGATTTAGACATAAAAAAACTAAATTTAGATGACGGAAATATATCAATAGAAGGTTATATAACCGCAATCACCTACACTGAAAAGAGCGATATGAGTTCTAAAGGGATGGGATTCCTAGGTAAAATGTTTAAATAATTTCTCCATTATAAAAATGGAGGATTTTTTTTCTAAAAAATGGAGCGTGGGACTATGTCAACTTTTGTATATTATCAAGCGTATGTATTTTTAGCTACCTTCTATGGGGGAATAATTATTGGATTTATATATGACCTTTATAAAATATATAGAAGTCTTTTAAAGCCTAGAAAAATTATAGCTGTATTACAGGATTTGTTTTTTTGGTGCGTTGTTACGATAATAGCACTAGCAGTACTCCTTTACAGCAATAATGGGGAATTAAGATGGTATATTTTTATGGGATTCGTTTTGGGAGCAGTTATGTACAACATTCTATTAAGTAGGGTGGTTGTAAAATCTATAAAGAAGTTTCTAAATCTTGTAAAGAAGTTCTACATGTATGTGTATAATAAAGCAAGAAGAGTATTTATTTGTATATTTAAGCCCATTAAGTATATCTTCTACATGCTTTACAGATTTTTAAGTCCATATTTTAGAAAGGTTAAAAGAATTTTTACAATACCTAAAAGGATGTATATGGAAGCAAAAAAATATACAACTACAATTTTTAATAAAAAATAAAAGGATATTTATTAAACATATAGAATATATTGATTGATGGTAAGCTATATATTATCAATCCTTCTATTAGGGGATGTGAGGCTATGGTACAAAAGAAGAAAAAGAAAGGAAGCTTTTTTAAGAGAAATAAAATAGGTCTGATTTTAATAGGTATTTTAATTGCTTATTTATCTATAACAATGATAAATCAACAAATTAAGTTAAACCAGCTAATGAAGGAAGAAAAACAGGCCCAGGAAAGGGTAGAAGAGCTTAAACAAAAAGTTAGTGAAATGAAAAAGTTAATTGAAGAAAGCGAAAACCCTGAGTTTATAGAAAAAATTGCTAGAGAAAAACTAAAGATGGTAAAGCAGAATGAAATTATATACATCATTCAAGACAAGGAAAAGTCCGATTAATCTTAAAAATCAAAAGCGTATTGACATGGCAGGTCTTATAAAATATAATTTATTTGAAATAATAATGCAAAAAATTAAGGAGGAATATTTTTAATGCCCGTGGAATTAGGACAGGTGGTTGAAGGTACCGTTACTGGAATAACGAATTTTGGCGCCTTCATACAATTGACGGATGGTGTAACAGGACTATGTCATATTTCAGAGATAGCAGATGAGTATGTAAAGGATGTAAAGGATTATCTTAAAGAAAATCAAGTTGTAAAGGTTAAGGTAATCGAAATCAATGGTAAAGGGAAAATAAGTCTTTCAATCAGAAAAGTCCATGAAAACGGAAATAAAAAAAGCACTAGTAGCCAGAAGACCGAAAGCTATAAACCTAGTAAGCCCAAAGAATCCTTTGAAGACATGTTATCTAATTTTTTGAAGGATAGCGATGAGAAGTTAAAGGGCATGAAAAAGGCTATGAATAAAAGAAGAAATAATGGGTTCAATCGAAAAGAATCTTAATGGGAAATAATACCGGGATATGACTCCCGGTTTTATATTTGCAATAAGAGGAAAAAGGAGATAGGAAATAGGTAACAGGTGACGGGTAACGGGTGACAGCTCACAGGCAAAATCTTAAAACATACAACATATAACATGTAACTGAAAAAGCGTCGAAGACGGTCTTTGTTTAAGGAGGTGCTTTATGAGTAAATATGCTGTTATAGATATAGGGACAAATTCCATTAGAATGCTGCTAGCAGAGGTTAAAGATGGTGAAATAAAAAATAGTACAAAGGTGCTGGAAATGACACGAATAGGAAAAGGAGTAAACAAGACAAAAAGACTGTCAGATGATGCAATGGATAGAAGTATTGACGCCTTGAGAAAGTTCAAGGATTTGGCTATAGACTACGGGGCAAGTGAAATAAAAGCTATTGCTACAAGTGCAGTTAGGGATGCGTTAAACAAAGATGAGTTTATTACAAGGGTCAAAGAAGAGTTAGGTATGGAAATAGATGTAATTAGCGGCGAGAAAGAAGCGGAACTTGGATTTGCTGGAGTAATCTATGGAAATATGAGCAAATCCCAAGATATACTTGTAATAGATATAGGCGGAGGAAGTACCGAGTTTATAATAGGTGTAGGCAACGAAATAAAATACAGGACCAGCATAGATGTTGGTGCCGTAAGAATGACCGACAAGCATATTAGTACCGACCCAATCTCAGATGATGAGTTTAATAATTTGGCTCAAGATATAGAAAAAATATTAAGAGATGTGATAGTTAAGATAAAGGAATACAATATCGAGGAAGTATTTGGAATAGGAGGAACTGTTACAACCTTGGCGGCTATAGATCAAAATCTTGATATGTACGATAGAAATAAGGTTCATAATTATAAATTGAAAACTTATGAAATAGAAGATATGATAGACAGATTTAAAAGCCTTAATAATGACGCGAGAAAAAAAATAAGGGGCCTTCAGCCTAAAAGGGCAGATATAATATTAGCCGGTAGCATTATACTATATGAAATACTTAAAGCTTTAGGTGTAGAACAAATTATAATCAGTGATTACGATAATCTGGAAGGATATATTTTTAGTGAAAAGAAAGATATGTAACTGGCCTTACTGTAACTGGAAACAAACTTTCATTAAAAACTATTGACAAAGAGCCAAAATTGTAGTAATATGTTTCTTGTCGCTAACAAATAAAAATGCCGGGGTGGCGGAACTGGCAGACGCACAGGACTTAAAATCCTGCGGTCCTTAAAAGACCGTACCGGTTCGATTCCGGTCCCCGGCACCAAATTTAATTGTCAATTATCAGTTGACAATTAACAATTTCTTAGGGTCATTCCTTAAAGGCTAAAAATAAAAACTTTTAATTGTAAAGTCTCAATTGTTAATTGTATTAATGTCGCGGGGTGGAGCAGCTGGTAGCTCGTCGGGCTCATAACCCGGAGGCCGCAGGTTCGAATCCTGTCCCCGCAACCAATTATGGCGGCGTAGCTTAGATGGCTAGAGCGTCCGGTTCATACCCGGAAGGTCGGTGGTTCGAGTCCACTCGCCGCTACCATGGGCGCATAGCTCAGCTGGGAGAGCGCCTGCCTTACAAGCAGGGGGTCACAGGTTCGAGCCCTGTTGCGCCCACCAAATTGAAATAAGCTAATACCCACTGGCTAATAGTTACTGACTTTGAAAGCAAGTTTAAAGGTTTTAGAACCTAAAAGAAAGGCTGTACATGAGCTAATAGCTAGGGGCTGAGAGCTAAGTATGGCCCGGTAGTTCAGTTGGTTAGAACGCTAGCCTGTCACGCTAGAGGCCGAGGGTTCGAGTCCCTTCCGGGTCGCCATTAAACCAAATAAGATGCTGGCGTAGCTCAATTGGTAGAGCAGCTGACTTGTAATCAGCAGGTTGCGGGTTCGAGTCCCATCGCCAGCTCCAGTTCTTAAATAAAAGTGCCCATCTGGAGGCACTTTTATTTTGTCTATGAGTTGAAACATTTTTAGGATGACAGATGACGGCTAAAAAAGAGTTAAAAGATTTAAAAAAAGGTGACAGGTTACGGGTGACCGGAAAAGCTCGCAAGCTTGATCCTAACTGAATAGCGAAAAACGGTTTATCCGAATTTGCCAAGGGCTAAAGACTAAGAACTAATGACTGACTAATAAGTCTCAAAAGTCTGACTTTCATATACTATCAACTACTAACTACGAACCAACAAATGCGTCGCTAGACGCTTTTGTTCTACAATGTTTTCAAAAAATATTATATTGAACTAGAATAGACATTGTTGAAGACTTAAAAAAATTATATATTTTGCATAAAATTGATATGAAATGTCATAAATTTTTTAGGTTTTTGCAGGCATGTTGACAAATATTTCAAAGACCTCCTGTTATAATTTTTAGGTAACAGGAGGTGTTTTTTTTACAATGGACAAACTTAATAATATAGGGACTCTTAAAGAAACCACTGAACAAGGTGGACAAGCCAGTTACATATTAAATAAAAACTTTATATTTTTGGGAGCATTATCTTTTTTACTAGGACGGGCAGTTATACTTGACAGGTTAGTTCCATTTGGAGTTGCTTTTTTTGCTAGTCTAATGGTTAAAGATAGGAAAAATGGAATCGTAGGTTTAGGCGTATTGCTTGGGATTATGACTACAGAAGCTGATAAATATAGATATATACTTGCAATGGCGTTAACTTATACAGTATTTAAATATATCGTTAAAAATACCAGATTTAATATTGTAAAATTATCATTTATCACTGGGATCATAACTTTTTTATCGGGAAGCATATATTTGGCTTTAACGGATTTTTATCTTTATGATTTGTTTATGATTGCCTTTGAATCTATTGTAGTTTTTGTGTTTATATACATATTATCCTATGCAATACCGGCCCTCACACTTAAATCTAATAGAAGGGTGCTCTCAAATGAGGAAGTAATCTGTATTGCAATAGTTTCAGCAGTTGCAGTATTGGGGTTATCAAATATTACTATTTGGAGTTACTCGCTGAAGAATATAATAGGAATTTTCTTGACACTGATTTTTGCATATAATGGAGGAGCATCGGTAGGGGCCGCTGTTGGGGTAACTATAGGAGTTATTACTAGCATGTCGACCATAGGAACGCCAGTAATGATAGGAATATATGCCTTTTCTGGACTTCTGGCTGGTATATTCAAAGATATGGGCAAGATTGGAACATCTCTTGGAATGGTCTTGGGTAACTCGATACTGACCTTCTATATAAATGGTTCTACAGAAACATTGATCCAATTTGAGGAAGTTCTAATAGCCTTTGCCATTTTTGTACTTCTTCCAAAGAATATATCAAGTTACATGACAAAATTTATCAGTTCTAAGGTAAATTTAGTTCATACAGATAAAGTTTACAGTGAAAGAATAAAAAAGTTGATACTGGGGCATCTGGAGGAATATTCCATAGCTTTTTCAGAGCTTGCATTGACATATTCACAGATTGCAGAGAAGGAAAAAATTGTAGAACAAAAAGAAATCACAAGTATAATAAATAATATTGCTAATTCAATATGTACAAATTGTAGTTTAAAGAGAAGTTGTTGGAATAACTCCTTTTACAGTACCTATAACGGCTTGATAGATGCTATAACTATACTCGAAGCAAAGGGTACTTTAGATAAAAATAATATCCCAGATTATTTAAGAAAAAGATGCCTTAAGGTAGATGATTTAATAAGAACGATTAACTCAGCCTTTGAAATCTATAAGGTGGATTACAAATGGAATAAAAAACTCTTTGAAATGAGACAACTTGTTTCAGAACAGTTTAAGGGTATTTCGGAAATAATTGAAGAATTGTCTAATGAAATAACTACGAATATAGACTTTAAAAAGGATGTAGAGGATGCCCTTTATGTTGCTTTTGATAAAGAAGGTATAATAGTTGATAACATTACGGTACTGGAGGATGAAAAAGGAAAATTTGAGATAAATATTGAAAAGAAAAATTGTTATAATAGGAAGGCTTGTGACAAGACAATAGTTCCTATAGTGGCGGAAGTTATAGGAAAAGAGCTTATACAAAAAAATAGATTTTGTAAAACTGATAGTAAAAAGGGTAAATGTAATATTGCCCTCATTGAAGCCCAGAAATATAAAGCAAATACTGGGGTAGCTAAGACTTCAAAAAATAAGGATCGGATTAGTGGAGACAACTACTCAGTTCTTGACCTGGACGATAATAAGTATATGGTAGCCTTAAGTGATGGTATGGGAACTGGTGAAAAGGCAGCACGGGAGAGCATGGCAGCCATAACACTTTTAGAGCAGCTGATGGAAGCGGGATTTAATAAAGATATTGCCTTGAAGACGATTAATTCTGTACTTATGTCTAAGTCTTTGGATGAAGCTTTTTCTACCATTGATTTATCTATAATAGACCTTTATAGTGCCAGGACAGAATTTATAAAGATTGGAGCAGCTCCTTCATTTATAAAGAAATCTAACGGAGATATTGAAGTAATAAATACCCCATCATTGCCTGTAGGTATAATAAATGAAATAGTGATAGACAGTAAAAAGTTAAGGCTGGATGATGGAGACTTCATAATAACTATATCTGATGGGGTTCTGGATGCCGACAAAAATCTACTTAACAAATCAAATTGGATGATAGAAGTCATAAAGGAAATAGACAGCAGAAATCCTCAAACTATTGCAGATGAGATATTAAATGCAGCAATAGAAAGAAGTGGTAACAGAATAGAGGATGATATGACGGTACTAGTTACAAAGATATGGAAAAGGAAATAATAAAAGTTGATATGGTTAAAGAGCCCTTTAAATGTATATACAATCCAAAATATGGCAACAATACAGTAAAGAAAAATAGGCTGGGAGGATTGTATATGGGCGAGATGAAAATAAAACAAATTATTGTTGTTACTGATGGGAAATCCAATATCGGGGGAGATCCCGTAATGGCAGCAAGACAGGCAAGGAAAAATAATATAGTAGTAAGTGTTATAGGAATAACAGGGAGAAATGAAAGTGACGAAAGTCCCATTGAGGAAATCAAAAATATAGCTGAAGTCGCCGAAGGAGAATGGGAGCTGACTTATATAGAAAATTTAAGTGCTACATTACAAATGATGACTCAAAAAACCGTAAGTAGGACATTAAGCGCTGTTGTAAACAAAGAGCTAAAGGAAATCATAGGCACAGAGTTAAAAGATATAGAGCCAAAAAGTAGAAGCAAACTTATAGAATATATAGATAAAATAAGCGATGAAATCAATTTGAAGTGTTGCATACTCATGGACTGCAGCGGAAGCATGAAGACTAAGCTTAAAAAGGCCAGAGAAAGCATACTGGATTTAATGAATTCATTGCAATCAAGGAAAGGGAAAAGTGAAATTTCAGTTATAGCCTTCCCGGGAAAAAATGGTGAAATGACAGATGTTTTAAATGGTTTTACAGATGATATGGCATTAGTAAAAAACAAAATTCGTGATATAAATGCTAGAGGAACTACACCAACAGCTCCGGCTATCTATAGGGCTATAGAATTGCTTACAGGAAAAAACATAGAAACTTATGAGATAATAGAAGACGAAAAACCACTGATGGGAGAAAATATAGTTTAAAGATTATGGCGGCTGTTACAGCCGCTTTAAATATTTGTCTAGGAGTTCAAACATTTTTTGAAAAAAATTGTAGGTATAAAACAAAGTAAATTGAAGGGATGCAAGAAATTACAAACTTTTACCAGTTAAATATTAAAAAGGCTAACAGCTAACAAGAGCTAAGAACTAAGAGCTAATCAGGGCTACCAACTACGAACTAACAAAGCATCGTCAGATGCCTTTGTTTTTGAAAGAGGGTTACGGTAATGAATATAGAAGGTAAAACAATAAGAGGCAGATGGAATAAAAATATATATAATGTTAAAAATTTAATTGGAGAGGGAGGGATAGGAAAGGTTTATAAAGCCTATGCTCCTTGTCTGGGAGACTACTGTGCTTTAAAAATCAGTAAGGACCTTCAGAGTATTACCAAGGAATCAAATATGTTGAATAAATTTAGCTCTTTGGGCTGTGTTCCCCAAGTGATAGATATAGACGATTACTGGGAAAAAGAGGAAAGTTATTATTTTATTGTATTAGAATATATAGATGGAGAAAACCTAAAACAGTATATAGAAAGTAATAAAATAGACATTAAGGAAAGTTTAGGACTAGTTTTGATAATAGGAAATATGATAAAGAATCTCCATAAAGAAAAATTTATTTTTGGAGACTTAAAGCCGCAAAACATAATGGTTGATAGGAAAAACAAAAAAATAAAGATAATCGATTTAGGGGGAGTAGTTCCCATGGGAGGGAGTGTTAAGGAATTTACTCTTCTTTATGACAGGTCAAAGTGGAATATGGGTTTGAAAAAGGCAGATGCCGGGTACGATTTATTTAGTCTATCCATGCTTTTAGTAAACCTGATTCTAAAAAATGAAAAGCAGATTCTCAATATGGAAATATATGATATAATAAATGAATTAAAGAGAAGGAAAATAAATAAAAAACTAGTATATATCATAGAAGGGGGATTGTTACAAAAAATAAATTTCAATTATTTTTTGAAAAATTTAAAAAATATTTATAAAACTATCCATTTAGATTCAAAAGTAATATATAATAATAAAGCTGATTTTTTAGTAAATAGTTTCTTCGTAGGAAGTATTATATGCTTTTTTACTGTAGTATTTTTCATTTTAGATATTTGGAGAGGTTGATAATGGAACAGTTTATTAAGACTATTTCTGAGCATAATTTAATTGAAGATGGAGATCGTATTGTAATAGGGGTATCTGGAGGACCCGATTCCATTTGCCTTTTACATCTTTTATGGAGCATTAAAGAAAGGTACAATCTTGAGCTCTTTGTAGTTCATTTAAACCACCAATTTAGAGGCCATGAAGCCGACAAAGATGCCCAGTATGTAAAGGAATTTTGTGATAAATTAGGAGTAAAGTCTTTCATATATTCAATGGATGTAGAAAAATACAGTAAAAAGATGGGAATAACCTTTGAAGAGGCAGGAAGAGAACTAAGATATAAATTGTTCAATAAAGTTGCTGATAAAACACATTCCAATAAAATTGCGGTAGCTCAAAATCGTAATGATCAGGCGGAAACGGTATTGATGAGACTTATTAGAGGAGCTGGACTAGAGGGACTTTCCGCCATAGATTATATTCGAGAAGATAAGATAATACGGCCCCTTCTTGATATAAGCAGGAAGGAAATTGAAGATTACTGTTTAAAATATAAATTAAAGCCAAGGATAGATAAGACCAATTTAGAAACAGTATATACAAGAAATAAAATAAGACTTGAACTCATACCCTATATTGAGAAAAATTTCAACCCCAATATAATTCAGACCCTTTGGAGGAGTGCCAATATCTTAAGAGACGACGATGACTATCTAAATGAAGTTATGTTAAAAACTTTTAATAATATATCATTTAAGGCTAAGAATAAGCTGTCCATTGATTTAAAAAAATTTAAAAAGCTCCATGTTGCACTGAAAAGAAGGATTATTAGAAAAGCCTTGGAAGAGATAAAAGGCAATTTAAAAGGGATAGGCTTAGTACATATTGATGCTGTATTGGATTTAATAAAATATAATAGTGTAGGTGGACGAATAGATTTACCCGAGCATATCATTGTAGAACTGGGGTATAATAGTATAGATGTCAAGTATAATTTAAACAATAAAAATGCTAATGTGATTGGGGAATTTGAGTATAGTTTTAAAGTAGGAGAATTTACTTATATAAAGGAACTCAAGAGTTCTATTAAATCGACTGTATTGTCAAAGGAAGACATTGACCTGAGCAAAAGAGATAGGTATACTATATATGTTGATTACAATAAGATAAAGGGCAATTTGACAGTACGAAATAGAAGAAAAGGAGATCGATTTACTCCTCTGGGAATGAGAGGAAGTAAAAAGCTCAAGGATTTTTTCATAGATCAAAAGATTCCAAAGGATTTTAGGGATCATATTCCAATCCTTTGTGATGAATCGGGGATAATTTGGATTGTAGGATACAGAATGAATGAAAACCATAAAATTGACAGCAAAACTGATATGGTGGTTAAATTTACCTATGAAGAAGGTTGTATAGAAAATTAAAATATGTTAGAATTAAGAGACTTAGTTTTTTGCTTAAGAAAGGAGGAAGGTTTTTGAAAAAGTTTTTTAGAGGGGCCAGCTTCTATATACTAATATTTATAATAATAGTCATGATTGTCCAATTTTATGGTAGAGTACCCCAGGAAAAATTAGAATTTGATATTTCAGAGCTGATTACTCAATTGAATAATAAAAATGTAGCACAAATACATTTTATAGATAATAGAGTAGAAGGCGTGCTAAAGGCTGATGGACAACAATTTCAAGCCTATATACCTAGAGTAATTGCTACGGATACATTTGTAGCCAAGTATATTCTGCCTGCCGTAGAAGAGGGAGAGTTAAAACTAACTGGAGAGCCTCCGGCTGGAACTCCATGGTTTATTGATATACTTCCATCCGTATTTATGGTTCTCATATTTGTTGTATTCTGGTTTGTCTTTATGCAGCAATCTCAGGGTGGAGGAAGCAGAGTAATGTCCTTCGGTAAGAGTAAGGCCAAGCTCCACAAAGAAGACGCAAAGAAGAAGGTAACCTTTGAGGATGTTGCTGGACTCGACGAAGAAAAGGAAGAATTAAAAGAAATAGTAGATTTTCTAAAAAACCCAAGAAAATATATTGAACTGGGTGCTAGAATACCTAAAGGCGTATTGATGGTAGGGCCTCCGGGGACCGGAAAAACCTACTTGTCACGTGCTGTTGCAGGGGAAGCTGGAGTACCTTTTTTCAGTATAAGTGGTTCTGATTTCGTAGAAATGTTCGTAGGAGTAGGTGCTTCCAGAGTTCGTGATTTATTTGAACAGGCTAAAAAGAATTCACCCTGTATAGTTTTCATAGATGAAATTGATGCCGTAGGTAGAAAAAGAGGCGCTGGATTAGGTGGAGGTCATGATGAAAGGGAGCAGACCTTGAATCAGCTGTTAGTTGAGATGGATGGTTTTGGAATAAACGAAGGTATTATAATAATTGCCGCAACAAACAGACCTGACATTCTGGATCCTGCATTACTGCGTCCAGGAAGATTTGATAGACAGGTCGTTGTAGGTATTCCTGACATCAAGGGTAGAGAAGCTATACTAAAGGTGCACTCTAAAAATAAGCCTTTAGCCGATGATGTGGACCTAAAGGTTTTGGCAAGAAGGACACCAGGTTTTACACCAGCTGACTTAGAAAATCTTTTAAACGAAGCTGCGTTGCTTTCAGCAAGAATGAATAACAAAAGAATACACATGGATACATTAGAAGAGGCTATAACGAAAGTAATAGCAGGACCTGAAAAGAGAAGTAGGGTTATAAGCGAAAAGGATAAAAAGCTTACAGCATACCACGAAGCTGGCCACGCTGTAGTTGCCAGTCTTCTACTGAATACCGACCCTGTTCACCAGGTTACAATAATTCCACGGGGTAGAGCCGGAGGATTTACTATGATTCTTCCTAAGGAAGATAAGTACTACATGACTAAAACGGAAATGGAAGAAAGAATAGTACATCTTCTAGGAGGTAGAGTTGCTGAACAGTTAATTTTAAATGAGATAAGTACTGGAGCTCAAAATGACCTTCAAAGAACTACAGAAATAGCTAGAAATATGGTTACAAGATACGGAATGAGCAAAAACCTCGGTCCTATGACTTATGGTACAGGCGAAGAGGTCTTCTTGGGTAAGGATTTGACTGCCAAGAAGGACTATTCAGAAGAAGTTGCTGCCCAAATAGATAGAGAAATAAGAGATATAATAGATAATGCATATGGGAGAGCAGAAAAGCTTTTATCTGAAAATATTGATAAGCTTCATGAAGTTGCAAATGCACTGCTTCAAAGAGAAACATTGAATGCAGATGAATTTGAAATAGTATTTAAAGAAGGACTTGAAGCACTGGAGAGAAAAGAAAAGCAAAAGGAAGGCCAAACCGATAAAAAAGTAGATGGAATAGATCCTATACCCGGTGACTTGGCTGATATAAAAGAAAATGAAGATATTAATAATGATATGGATGAAGATGAAAATAGTTAAAAAATGCCCTCAAATCGAGGGCTTTTTTGCATCTTAAAATTTTGATATAATATAGATAGCAAAATTCAAGGTTTAATTTATAGTAAAGGAACTCAAACATTTAAAAAAAAATTGCAGGTATAAAGCAAAGTAAATTCAAGGGATGCAAGAAATTACAAAATTTCACCAGTTAAATATTAAAAAGGCTAACAGCTAACTGCTGACCGCTCATGGCAAAAAGGTGACAGGCCGCAAGAAAGACTCTAAAGAACGACTAGGATTTGCCAAGAGCCAAGAGCTAAGAACTAAGAGCTAATCAGGGCTACCAACTACGAACTACCAACTACGAACTAACAAATGCGTTGACAGACGCTTTGTTTTTATAAAAATTAAACATAATAGGGAGTGAATATTAATGGAATTTAATTTAAAGGAAGGTATGATTGGAGAAATTGAGAAGGTAGTTACAGAAAAGGATACGGCTGCTGAGTTTGGAAGTGGACAGGTTTTAGTTTTTGCCACGCCTATGATGATAGGGATTATGGAAAATGCTGCATTGAAAGCGGTAGATTCTTATTTGCCTGATGACTACGCAACAGTGGGAATTCATTTAGATGTAAAGCATATGGCTGCAACTCCTGTTGGGATGAAAGTAAGGGCAAAGGCAGAGCTAATAGAAATTAAAGGCAAAAAATTGAAGTTCAAGGTAGAAGCCTATGATGAAATGGAAAAGATAGGAGAAGGTTATCACAGCCGGTACATAGTTAATGTTCCTGACTTTATTGAGGCTAGTAAAACTAAGAAAAAATAAAAAAATTTTGAGAAAAAATCACGAAATTTAAAAAAACATGCAGGAATTGTTGAATATATAACGAATATCTTATATAATGATATTTAATAATAGTATAATTACATATAATGGTCATAAAAAATATTTATAATACGTATATATAAGTATACTGTCTATAGTTAAATCTGTGTGAAAATTACTTATTAAAAATCTAATATAAAAGTGCCTGGATTTCTATTTAAGTGGTTTACCCATCGCTTTTCCCTAGGAGTCATGCGGCATAGGAATTACGTTACTTAATAGTTACGTATGTTCCTGTGCCCTTTATTATTTTAGAAGTTTTTAGATTCAAATCTTAAAAATTTACTTGGATGGTGAAAATATTGAGAGAAATAAGTGTTAATGAAATAACTAAAGCCATAAAGGAAATGTGTATAAGTGCAAATTATAATTTAGGTCAAGACGTAATAGATGCCTTTAAGGCATACAAGGAAAAAGAAGTATCACCTATAGGAAAAGAAATACTGGAAAATTTAATAAAAAATTGTGATATAGCTAAGAACAAAGAAGTACCCATGTGTCAAGATACGGGAATGGCTGTAATCTTTATGGAAATAGGACAAGATGTAAGATTAACAGAAGGAGATTTAGAGGATGCCATCAATGAAGGTGTAAGACAAGGGTATAAAGAAGGTTTCCTAAGAAAGTCTGTGGTGGAAGATCCTTTAATTAGGAAAAATACTGGAGATAATACTCCTGCTGTTATATACTATGATATTGTTCCCGGAGATAAAGTAAAGATAATCTTTGCACCTAAGGGATTCGGCAGTGAAAATATGAGCAAAACAAAAATGCTTAAGCCTTCCGATGGAATGAAGGGGGTAGAGGATTTTGTGGTTGAAGTTGTATCGGCTGCAGGACCCAATCCATGTCCTCCCATTGTTGTAGGTGTAGGGATAGGAGGAACTATAGATAAGGCAACATATATGGCAAAAAAGGCACTTCTTAGACCTATTGGAGAACATAATGAATTAAAGCATATAAAAGAGATGGAGGAAAGGTTACTTAAAAAGATAAACAATCTTGGAATTGGACCACAAGGTCTTGGAGGCAGGACAACTGCTATAGCTGTTAATATAAATGTGTTTGCAACACATATAGCAGGATTACCTGTGGCAGTTAATATCAACTGCCATGCTTCAAGACATGAGGAGAGAATTATTTAGCCGGCAATTAATACTTTGGCACAAGGAAAACATTTTCAGATGTGATTTTACTTATATAATACTCTCACTTCTAGAAGTGGGAGATAGAGCAAGGAAGTTAGATAAAGTTTCACGATAATTTAACTTCTTGTGCTAGTTACTCTAACAGTATAGCTTTAAATATCCTTCAATGTTTCCTCTGAAGCGACTTTGAAGAGCTGTTTTTACCTCTAAATCCTTTTTATATAAAACAGCTCTTCTACGGAGCTTGAAGAGGATTATTGAAGGATATCTATAAGGAACTAGCGAGGTGAGTTAATTTAGTAGGAGATTAAGTGAAACTTAGTTCAGATGGAGTTTAGGGCTCCAGCTGAATTATAGCTGAATTAATCCAGGAATTGTAACTGCTCTATTACTCTCATTTGTGAAAGAAAGAGTATTAGAGTAGTCAGTCCTCGGATAAAAAACTCCTACTAAATTGTTCAACTTTTATAAAGGGAGAGAATATTTAATGAGTAATCAAGTCAAAAAAATCACTATTCCTTTAACCGAGGAAAAACTTAAGAGTTTAAAAGCTGGAGATATGGTGTACATCAGCGGCACAATTTATACTGGACGAGATGCTGCCCACCAAAGACTTATAGATGCCCTGGAAAAAGGACAGGCCCTTCCTTTTGATATAAAGGACCAAATAATATATTATGTCGGACCTGCCCCAGCTAAGCCGGGTCAGGTTATTGGTTCTGCCGGACCAACTACAAGCTATAGAATGGATGATTTGACAGTGCCTCTTCTTAAATTGGGTCTAAATGGAATGATTGGCAAGGGCAGTAGAAGCCAAACTGTTGTAGAAGGTATGAAAAAGTATGGAGCAGTGTATTTTGCTGCCATTGGTGGTGCAGGAGCTTTGATAGCGGACTCTATTAAAGAATCTGAAATAGTAGCTTATGAAGACTTAGGGCCAGAAGCCATAAGAAAGCTAAAAGTAACCGATTTTCCAGCGATAGTAGTAATAGATAGTGAAGGAAATAATCTATATGAAAGTGAGAGAAAAAAATACGAAATAGAATAGGTGGTGTTCATGTGATGGATTATAATGAACTAGCATTAAAGTTACATAAGGAGAAAAAGGGAAAGATATCTGTAATCAGTAAGGTAAAGGTGGAAAATAAAGATGATTTATCAACTGCCTATACTCCGGGGGTAGCGGAACCCTGTAGAGTAATAAATAATGACAAAGATGCCGTTTATGAATATACTTCAAAATCGAATCTCGTTGCAGTAGTAAGTGATGGGACGGCAGTTCTCGGACTAGGGGATATAGGAGCTTATGCATCTATTCCGGTTATGGAAGGCAAGGCAGTACTCTTTAAAAGCTTTGCAGATGTAGATGCCTTTCCAATATGCCTAGATACCAAGGATACAGATGAGATAGTGAAAACAGTAAAGCTTTTGGAACCTGTATTTGGTGGTATCAATCTTGAAGATATTGCTGCACCAAGATGCTTTGAAATAGAAACTAGGCTTAAGGAAACCCTAAATATTCCAGTATTCCATGATGATCAGCATGGAACTGCAATAGTAGTAGCGGCAGGGCTTATAAATGCACTAAAAATTGTAGACAAAAAAATTGAAGAAATAGAAGTAGTAGTTAATGGAGCAGGATCAGCCGGAATTGCGATTTCTAAACTTCTTTTAAATATGGGTGTCAAAAATCTTGTCCTTTGTGACAGAAATGGAATAATAGATGAAGAATACGAGGGAGCCAACTGGGCTCAACTTGAGATGGCTAAAGTCACTAATAAGAATAAGGAAAAAGGAAGTCTTAAAGATGCAATGAAGGGCAAGGATGTCTTTATAGGGGTATCTGCTCCAGGTATAGTTACCAAGGAGATGATATCTTCAATGAAAGAGAAGTCCATTGTATTTGCCATGGCAAATCCGGTACCTGAGATTATGCCCGATGAAGCTAAGGAGGGCGGAGCCTTTATAATAGGGACAGGCAGATCCGATTTTCCAAATCAGGTAAACAATGTTCTAGCATTCCCGGGAATATTCAGAGGAGCATTAGATGTAAGGGCCTCTGAAATAAACGAGGAGATGAAGATAGCTGCTGCCTATGCCATTGCAAATACCATTTCTGAGGATGAGTTGTCGGTAGATATGATTCTACCTAAGGCCTTTGATAAGAGGATAGCACAAAACGTAGCTGAAGCAGTGAAAAAAGCAGCAATAGAAACTGGTGTTAATAGGATTTGATAATTAAATATAGATAACAAAGTAGAAGGTTTAATTTATTAGGATTTTGAGAATCCTTCTGGCTCATGTGAAGATTTGCCCTCTTTAAATAAAAGAAGACAGAAGTAGCAACAAATGCTTCAAAATCGCTCAGAAGGAAACCTCAAAATCCCTAGAGTAATATAAATTGAATCTTAGAGTTGTCCATTTATACCTTAATATCTATGTTGACAAATCCCCTTTGTCATTTTAGTAGGTGTTGCACGGTATGACACATTGAGCTTTGCTGAATTGAAGAGCTTTTGCATATTTCAATTACAGTTAGATTTTCGTGCTTAAAGTGTGTCTTGTCGTGCATTTTTTATTTTTTAAAAACGGTTGAACAAGCAAAATAAGAGTCAATTGAAAGGGGTGATGAAACAAAAATATTTTTTACAAAACTATAATTATAAAAAGAAAGGAGAATAATTATGAAATTTGATGCTGTTGCTTGGATTACAAATCCCTTTATACTGATGTTTATAGCGGTTTTTACAGGTATGATGTTCGGTAAAATCAAATTTGGTAAATTTAACTTTGGAGTATCAGGAACTTTGTTTACAGGACTTTTAATAGGATGGTGGGTACTAGGATATTCAAAGGGCTTCAGTGAAGGCGACGCAGGATATGGTGCAGCAACCAAGCTAATCAAAGCTGGAGTTATACCAAAGGACTTTTTTTACTTATTCCTCATCCTATTCGTAGCGGCTGTTGGATTGTTAGCTGCAAAGGATATGGGGGTTGTTTTGAAAAAGTATGGAGCTAAATTTGTTATATTAGGGCTTTTAATAACCTTCTTAGGTGCAGCTGCAACATATGGTATGACACTATTTAGTAAAGGTTCAAATCCATATGAAGTGTCTGGTGTTTATACTGGAGCTCTTACAAGTTCACCAGGGTTGGCTGCAGCTATTGAAACAGCAAGAGGACATTCCACTGAGTGGGTTAACAAGTATGAAACATTAAGTGACCAAGGAAAGCAAAGACTTTTAAATCTTCTTGACCCTGATGGACAGTTAACACCACAAAATACACCAACTTTAACACAAGAACAAAAAGAAAAATTTGTAAAAGATGCAGAGGCTGGTATAGGTGTGGGCCACGCAATAGGATACCCATTTGGTGTACTTATAGTTATTCTTGTAGTTAATTTTTTCCCAAGAATATTTGGCATAGACGTTGAGGAAGAAAAGCAGAGATTTAAAAGAGAAATGGAAGAGGCTCGAGGTGATTCAGGAGCGAGAGAAATTCCAGAGGTTTCCTTTGACCTTATAGGCTTTGCCGTTGCATGTTTCTTTGGATATTCACTAGGTAAGATAAAGGTATTTCTAGGACCACTAGGGTACTTTAGCTTAGGCTCTACAGGTGGTGTTTTAGTAGGATCTCTTATCCTTGGATACATAGGTAAAATAGGCTTTATAAATTTCAGAATGAATAGTAAAATATTAGGAGTTGTAAGACAGCTATCCCTTGCTTTCTTCCTGGCAATAGTTGGACTAAGATACGGGTTCAAGGTTTTTGATGCTCTGTTTGGTTCAGGTGCATATTTGGCTCTAGTTTCATTAGTAGTTGGTGTAGTTGCAATGCTTATAGGATTCTTTATAGGAAGATACGTATTCAAGATAAACTGGGTTATGCTAGCAGGAGCTATATGTGGTGGTATGACCTCTACACCAGGATTGGGTGCAGCTGTTGATGCACTAGAGAGTGATGACCCAGCAGCAGGATACGGTGCAACTTATCCCTTTGCTCTGTTAGGTATGGTTATATTTACCATAATATTACACAAGATGCCAATGTAGATTTATACAATAATGTAAATAAAAAATAGTTTCATATACTTCACATTATGTTAAAAAAATGTTAAAATAAACAAAAGTGGAAATCCATAGAAGATCTTATCTATGGGTTTCCCCTTAGAATTATTGATTATATTAAACTTTGCATCCTAGAAAGGTGATTTGTGTGGAGCCATATGAAATTTTTATTACTGGATATGCAAAACTTCCTCAAGGAATAACTGCTACAGAACTTTACAAGGTTATTGTTGTGGGGCTTATAGTTGATAAACACTCAGGTATAATTTTAGATGTTGACTGTTCACTGGTAACCAGAGTGGCAAAGGAGTTTATAAAAGAACTTGTTGTAGGAAAAAATATAATGGATTATGATGAAATCCAAAATGCTTTTAAGTATAAGTACTACGGCTCTGCAAAGAAAGCCTTGATCTCTGCAATGAAAACTTGTCATGAGAAATATAAGCAAATAATAGAAAACGATCCCAATGTAGATAACAATCATTAAATCCAGAGCGTTCTGAACAATAAAATAATGCAGATATTTAACTCGATTATTTATGGGAACAAAAAGCCCTTTTGTTCTATTAATAAATGAGTAGAAGTTAGATAGCTGGTTCTTTTATTTAATAAAAGCCGGTTAATCTAACTTTTTTTGTTAATATGAGAAATTACATAAGAGTCATAAATAAAGAAAAAATTTGGAGGAGGAATATGAGATGCTGGAAAATAGAATAAGAAAAGAAGATCTTAAAAACAAAATAATGTCTGCTGAAGATGCGTCCATGTTCATAAAGGACGGTATGACAGTAGCTACAAGCGGATTTACACCTTCAGGTTATCCAAAGGCAGTACCTTTAGCCTTAGCTAAGAGGGCGGAAGAAGGCGACAAGGTAGAGATTACAGTTATTACAGGAGCTTCTGTGGGTGATGAGTTGGATGGAGCGTTGTCAAGATCAGGAGTTATGGTTCGAAGATACCCATATCAAACAAACAAATACTCAAGAAATGGAATAAATGACGGAAGTATCATGTATCAGGATATGCATCTGAGCCATGTGCCACAGTTTATAGATTACGGATTTTTTGGAAATATAGATATAGCATTAGTTGAAGCTTTAGCTATCACAGAAGATGGTGGAATTATTCCTACTACTTCAGTTGGAGTTATGCCCCAAGCCATAAAAAATGCAGATAAGGTTATAGTAGAAATAAACACTAGTCAACCTATGGAACTAGAGGGTGTACATGATATTTACATGACAGAAAAACCTCCACATAGAAAACCTATTCCTATAACTCATCCGGGAGATAGAATTGGTACTCCCTATATACCATGTGATCCTGAAAAGATTGCGGCTATAGTTGTTACGGATATTACTGACAAAGTAAGACCTTTAGGACCAATCGATGAAAATTCTAGAAAGATATCAGGATATATAATAGACTTTTTCGAGCATGAGGTAAAAATGGGAAGACTACCTGAAAATCTATTACCACTTCAGTCGGGAGTAGGTTCAGTTGCAAATGCAGTACTTGGTGGATTGGTTGATTCTAAGTTTGAAAATATGACTTGTTATACAGAAGTTATACAGGATTCAATGTTTGACCTCATAGATGCAGGTAAAGTAACTGTAGCTTCAGGTACATCCTTTACCCCATCTGAGGAGGGATTAAAGAGATTGCATGCCAACATGGGTCATTATGCAAAGCACTGTATATTAAGGCCTATGGAAATCAGTAATAATCCTGAAGTGGCAAGAAGACTTGGTGTTATAGCGATGAATACAGCTATAGAAGTAGATATATATGGTCATGTAAATTCAACAAATATAATGGGGTCTAGAATGATGAATGGTTTAGGTGGCTCAGGAGATTTCACAAGGAATGGATATTTGTCAATATTCACAACTGTTTCAACTGCCAAAAATGGAGATATTTCCTCAATAGTGCCAAAGGTTTCCCACGTAGACCATACAGAGCATGATATTGAAGTTATAGTAACTGAGCAAGGGTTAGCTGATCTTAGAGGGACTTCACCGAGAGAAAGAGCAAAACTTATAATAGAAAATTGTGCTCATCCTGATTACAAGGATATGCTTTATGACTATCTGGAAAGAGCAGAAAAGGGTAAGTTTAAGCATCAGCCTCATATAATCGGTGAGGCACTATCATGGCATCAAAGATTCTTAGATACAGGATCAATGAAAAATAAGTAAAGAATACAAGGGGCAATATCATATACACTCAACAAAAAGTATACGGTAATACCCTCCAAAAAAGTCGGGTAAAATGTTAAAAACCATTTATACTTATGTTATTCTAATAGAGGATAGACAATGTTATGTGATATTGCGCCTTGATTAAAATTATAAACTGCCTAAAAGGAGGAAAAAAGGATGTTTGATAAGGAAAAATTAGCTGAGCTAAAAGAAAAGCTAGAGACATTCGATGAAAAGACCCAAAAATCGTTGGAAAAGAGACCTGAAAGACAAGAAAAATTCTATACAGGGTCAGGAGATGAAGTTAAAAGACTTTATACTCCCCTAGATATAGAAGACCTTGACTACAACAGGGATTTAGGTTTCCCAGGACAATATCCTTATACTCGTGGTGCTCAATCTACAATGTATAGAGGCAGATTCTGGACCATGAGAATGTATGCAGGGTTTGCTACAGCAGAAGAATCAAACAAAAGATATAAGTATCTTTTAGAGCAGGGTCAAACAGGACTATCAGTTGCATTTGACCTGCCAACACAGATAGGTTATGACTCAGACCATGCCCTTGCAGAAGGTGAAGTTGGCAAAGTTGGGGTTGCTATTGACTCATTAGCTGATATGGAAATTTTATTTGATGGAATACCACTTGATAAAGTAAGTACTTCAATGACTATAAATGCACCTGCTTCAGTGCTGTTAGCTATGTACATAGCTGTTGCAGAAAAGCAGGGAGTAAGCCAAGATAAGTTAAGAGGAACTATTCAAAATGACATATTAAAAGAATATATTGCTCGAGGAACTTATATATTCCCAACAGAGCCCTCAATGAGACTTATAACTAATATATTTGAATATTGCTCAGAAAATGTACCTAAGTGGAATACAATCAGTATTTCAGGTTATCACATAAGAGAAGCCGGTTCAACTGCTGCTCAGGAAGTAGGATTTACAATTGCTGATGGTATCGCATATGTTGAAGCGGCTATCAAGGCAGGACTTGACGTTGATAAGTTTGCTCCAAGACTTTCTTTCTTCTTTAATGCTCATAATGACCTGTTAGAAGAGGTTGCCAAGTTTAGAGCTGCTAGAAGACTATGGGCTAGAATAATGAAAGAGAGATTCGGTGCAAAGGATCCTAAGTCAATGAGACTTAAGTTCCATACACAAACAGGTGGATCTACACTTACTGCACAGCAGCCTGACAACAACATAGTTCGTGTTGCTATCCAGACGCTTGCCGCAGTGCTTGGCGGTACACAGTCACTTCATACCAACTCTAGAGACGAAGCATTGGCCCTTCCAACTGAGGATTCAGTAAGAATAGCCTTAAGAACTCAGCAAATCGTTGCCTATGAAAGTGGCGTAACAAATACAGTTGATCCGCTTGCAGGTTCTTACTATATTGAAGCTAAGACTAAAGAAATTGAAGAAAAGGCTATGGAATATATCAAGAAGATAGATGAATTAGGTGGAGCTCCAAGGGCTATAGATGTTGGATACATCCAGCAGGAAATTATGGATGCTGCTTATGATTATCAAAAAGATGTAGAAACCGGCAAGAGAATAGTTGTTGGTATGAATAAATTCCAAATTGATGAAGAACCGCCCAAAGAACTACTTAAGGTTGATCCGGCAGTTGGAGAGCTTCAAAAAGAAAAGCTTGCCAAACTTAGAGCTGAAAGAGATAACGATGCGGTTAAAGAAAAGCTTGAAGCATTAAGAAAGGCATGTGAAGGCGATGATAATGTAATGCCTTATATAATTGATGCAGTTAAAGCATATGCAACTCTTGGAGAAGTATGCGGAGTTATGAGAGAAGTGTTCGGAGAGTACCAGCAGTCAGTTAATTTATAAAATGGCTTATAGCCAGTAGTTAATGACAATGACTTATAAAATGAAGGAGGAAAAAAGCATGGATAGACCTATTAGAGTTTTAGTTGCTAAACCGGGTTTGGACGGACATGATAGAGGTGCTAAAGTAATAGCAAGAGCATTAAGAGACGCAGGAATGGAAGTTATATACACAGGACTTAGACAGACTCCTCAGCAGATAGTAAATGCTGCAATCCAAGAGGACGTTGATGTAGTTGCGTTGAGTATTTTATCAGGGGCACACAACACACTTCTTCCTAAGGTAGTAGATCTTTTGAAGGGAGAAGGAGCTGATGACATATTAGTAATAGGTGGAGGAGTTATACCTGAAGATGACATTCCATTCCTTAAGGAGAGTGGAATAGCTGAAGTATTTACGCCAGGAACACCTACCACAGTAACTATAGATTATATAAAAAATAATGTAAAAAGAAAATAACTAAGCAAAGTAAGGCTGACTAAAAGAGTAGGGTTCCTTTTAGCAGCTTTGTCTTGTGATTTAATGGGTGGTGTTAGCATAAATGAATCTTTCTGAAAGGCTTTTAAATGGCGACAAAAGAGCAGCTGCAAGACTTATTTCGATGGTTGAAAACAAAGACCCAAAAGCATTTGAAGTATTAAAAAAATTATATCCCAAATCTGGTAATGCCTATGTAATAGGTATTACTGGACCACCGGGAGCAGGAAAGAGTACTTTAACTGATAAATTAGCTAAAGCCTTAAGAAATAAAGGAAAAAAAATTGGAATCATTGCAGTTGACCCTACAAGTCCCTTCACTGGAGGATCAATTCTTGGTGACAGAGTGAGGATGTCCGACCTAAATACAGACCCCGAAGTATTTATAAGAAGTATGGGAACCAGGGGGCATCTTGGCGGGCTATCTGAGGCAACTCAAGGGGCCATAAAGGTACTTGACATCTATGGCATGGATTACATCTTTATTGAAACCGTTGGTGTAGGGCAGTCTGAAGTAGATATAGTCAAGACCTGTGATACTACGGTTATGGTGATGGTTCCGGGCCTAGGAGATGATATTCAGGCTATCAAGGCTGGAATAATGGAGATAGGCGATGTATTTGCCGTAAATAAGGCAGATAGAGACGGGGCAAAGAGAACGGCAAGAGAAATCGATATGATGTTGGACTTTAATAAGGCCGATTGGCGTCCGCCTGTTGAGTTGGTGGTAGCCATAGAAAATAAAGGCATTGAAGAGCTTCTACAGCATATTGAAGAACATAAGAAATATTTAAGAGAAACAGGAGAATTTGAAGCTAGAAGAATAAAAAATAGTAAGTTTGAAATTATTGACCTTGTTCAGCAAAAAATGATGAGTGTTTTATTAGATAAATCCAACAAGGAAGACATGATTGATACCTTATCAAAGGATGTAGCTATGAGAAATACTGACCCCTATACAGCAAGCGAAAATGTTTTCAAAAAAGTAAAAATGGATTAAGATAATAAAACTTGAGGCAAGTGACATATGCAGTTGACCGATGAAAGTTTATTATATATTAATTTAGAATGAAGGAGGACTATTAATGAAAGTTTTAAAGGTAGATCATATAGGTATAGCTGTTAAAAATTTAGATGAAACATTAAAGTTTTATACAGAAGCTTTAGGACTTGAGCTTCATGGAACTGAGACTGTTGAAGAGCAGAAAGTTAAGGTTGCCTTCTTACCGGTTGGAGATACTGAAGTTGAACTGTTAGAATCTACTGCACCAGACGGACCTATTGCTCGCTTCATAGAAAAGAAGGGCGAAGGTATACAGCACGTTGCATTTAGAGTAGAAAATATTGAAGAAGCAATAGCTCATATGAAAGAAAAAGGATTTAGGATGATCGATGAAAAACCTAGATATGGTGCTGGCGGGGCAAAGATAGCGTTTATGCATCCAAAGAGTTCTCATGGAGTGTTAGTAGAACTAAGCGAGAGAGAAGAATAAAGTAAAAGCTGGCCCCGTTGGCGGCTTAAACATAAGTACAGCTTAATATAAGTGGTAGGAGGTATTATAGGATATGGCTAACCCAAAATTAGAAGAACTACGTCAGCGCCGTCAAAAAGTGATGGAAGGTGGCGGAGCAAAGAGGATCGAAAAACAGCATGCAAAGGGTAAACTAACAGCTAG
>JAALLP010000011.1_pt1 | contig 86602 bp, 92 predicted proteins | sample 7245951 | NCBI WGS metagenome assembly JAALLP01 (sample SAMN13049199, study PRJNA578106) | oil field metagenome | isolation source: filtered produced water from oil reservoir B6 | place: USA:offshore Texas | collected 2016
TATTTGTTCCCACCGGATTTAAATATATTCTTTGAATGCCGACAATATTCCTGAAAACCTATGATTATTTATTATTTTGGCGGCGGGCCTCTTGCTGTTCCAAAACCGTCTCATTAATGTGTTCCACCAGGCTTAAAGTTGAAAAGGCGTGGAATAATTGTGTAATAACACTTTCCACCGGCCCCTCCAGTTTCATGAGACGCTGTTTGATTTGCAAGTCCTTTCCCATATTGAATTCTTCAATTAACCTATCCCTGAAAGCCGCAAGTATTAATGCACGTTTTTTCTCATCACCTGTGGAAAGCCAGGGGGAAAAGGGGTCTGTGTCTTCTCCAGTGTGGGCCTTCAGGACATCAAAGAATAAATTGCGAAACTGGTGAAAGGTGGGTCTCTTTTTGCCGAAACTTTTGGCCATTTGTTTTCCTCCTTTTTACAAGCGTTATAAAGCTAATGTTTAATAGCATTTTATCAATTTGCAAATAATTATTAAAGATAGTGCTATAAATCTTCAGGGAGGAATAGATATTGACGTGGTTGAAGGATATTTTTGTTAACAAGTCCAACGAGGAAATGGAACGGGAGCAGCTTTTGTACCAGTTGAGGGAGGCCCAAAATGCAACCATGGAAATGGGCAACCTTCTCAGCCAAGAAAACGGTAACGGCCAGATTGACGCCCAGCAGATTCAGTATTTGAATAATCTTAATGCAAGTGTCGGGGGGTTTTTGCAAAGACTCCGGCAGCGCATTGACCGGGAAACAGTGTAAAAATGGGCCTATAAAAACCCCCTGTTCACAGGGGGTTAGGTTTCGTTAGGGGTTAAGCCTGCCTTTTGCACCCGCTCATTCAGTTCATCTTTTCTCCAGGAAATAGTCCATTAGAGTATGTCCTTCATCAATCACCAACGGCGTTTTTCGGGCTGTTTCTTCATCAAAGCTTTGATTGCCGGATTTTTCGGCATGGGAATCATATATTACAAAGGGTACCGGATCACGTGAGTGTGTCCTAGTGCTCATCGGGGTGGGGTGATCCGGCAGTACCATTACCCGAAAATCCCCCATTTTTTTTATTTCCGGTAGAATTATTCCCAGAACCTTTTCATCTATTTCTTCTATGGCTTTTATTTTAGTTTCCAATTCTCCCTGGTGCGCTGCTTCGTCGGGTGCTTCGATATGAATGTAAATAAAGTCCAGTCCGCTTTGCAGGCCCTTTAAGGCCGTCCTGGCTTTACCGCTGAAATCGGTATGGATGTTGCCTGTGGCCCCGGGTACATCCAGGACTTGCATTTCGGCACATATACCAATTCCCTTTATGAGGTCCACAGCGGATATTACGCCACCCTTTAAACCATATTTTGACTTAAACCCGGTTAAGCCGGGCTTTTTCCCCTGTCCCCACAGCCAGATGGAGTTTGCAGGGTTTTGTCGTTTTTCGACCCGGCTGATGTTTACCGGGTGATCCTTTAATATTGTATAACTTTCCTGCATTAACCGGGTGATAATATCGCTTTTTTCACCCCTGGGCAGATAATTTGTTATTTTTTGTCCGGAAATATCATGGGGTGGAGTAAGCTCGGACTGCTCCGGGCCCGAAGGCCACACCATAAGATGCCGGTAACTGATTCCCGGGTAAAAACGAATGTTTTCACCGGCATTTTTTTCATTTATTGCTGCAATGAGCTTGGCGGATTCATTCGAAGGTATTTCCCCGGCGCAATAATCCACCATGGTTTTTTGGGAATAACTATCCTCATCTGAAAGGGTAACCAGGTTGCACCGGAAAGCGACATCATCATCACCCAATTCCACACCCATACTTACAGCTTCCAGCGGGGAGCGGCCTGTGTAATATTCCCTGGGGTCGTAGCCCATTACGCTGAGGTTGGCCACATCGCTGCCCGGAGGATAATCCCGGGGAACTGTGCGGACGGTGCCCATCTCCCCCTTGCGGGCCAGGATGTCCATGTTGGGTGTACGGGCATATTGCAAAGGTGTCTTCCCGTCTAACTGGTTACATGCTTCGTCGGCCATTCCGTCAGCCAATACTACAACATATTTCAACAAAAATCCCCCCGGTTTATTTTAGCTGCATTGCGCGGAGCAACCCGTTTCCGCCAAACCAAACTTGTCATGAAGTGCCTTTACTGCTTTCTCAGCCAGTTCTTTTTTAATAATGCACGATACTTTAATATCAGAAGTGGTGATCATTTCTATGTTAATATTCTCATCAGCCAGTGCCTGGAACATCATGGCGGCAACTCCGGGGTTGCTCACCATTCCTGCACCTACAATGGAAACCTTGGCCACGTCCTGATCGTGGGTGTACCCCTTATAACCGATTTGGTCCTTAATGGTTTCCACCACGTTAAGGGCTTGTTTCAAGTCACTTTGGGAAACGGTGAAGGATATGCTGTTCACCTGATTGCGCATGGCGCTTTGAATGATCATATCCACGTTGACGTTTTCCTCGGCCAGGGCGTTAAATATTTTATAAGCAATGCCCGGTTTGTCCGGGACATCAAAAATGCCTATTTTGGTAACGTTCAAGTCATAGGCCACTCCCGTTACAACCATGTCCTTTTCCATATCATTTACCTCCTTAACAATGGTCCCCAAATTATGGTTGAAGCTGGAACGAACGTGAATGGGTATATTATATAATTTGGCGCATTCAACGGCGCGGGGATGAAGAACCTGCGCCCCTAAATGAGCCAGTTCCAGCATTTCGTCATAGGTTATGGCATCCAGCTTTCGTGCCTCGGGAACCATTCGCGGGTCGGTGGTATATACCCCGTCAACATCGGTATATATCTCACATAAATCCGCTCGCATGGAGGCGGCCAGGGCCACTGCAGTGGTATCCGAACCACCTCTTCCCAAAGTGGTAATATCATTTTCTTTATTAATTCCCTGAAAGCCGGCAACCACAACAATTTTGTCCTGGTTCAATTCCTGCTGCAGTCGTGCGGGGTCAATATCTATAATTTTTGCCTTGCTGTGAATACTATCGGTCTTGATACCCACTTGGGGACCGGTTAAAGAGATTACGTCCTCTCCCAGGGATTTTATAGCCATGGCCAGGAGAGCGATGGAAACTTGTTCGCCCGTGGATAAGAGCATGTCCATCTCCCGCTTGGGAGGGTCATTTGTTATTTCCTTGACTAATTCGATGAGTTCGTCGGTGGTATCCCCCATGGCGGAAACCACTACCACAACTTGGTGTCCCTGGCGATGCATTTCAACTACCCTGCGGGCCACCCGGCGTATTCGATGGGGGTTAGCAACACTGCTGCCCCCGTATTTCTGTACTACCAACATTTGCTTACACTCCCCGTGCAATAATTATGAAATCTAGTTCTTTATTTGTAGTGCCCTTGCTCCGGTGGGACTGGGATCAAGAATAAGAGATTTGGCTGTTACTCCGCTCTGCAGGAATGTTTTCCGCATCACACCGGCTATGAGCTCAGGGTTTCTGTCTGTAAGGGCAATCAAGGTGGGCCCCGCCCCGCTCAAGGCAATACCCTTTGCCCCCGCCAGCCTGGCGGCGGCAAATACTTTTTTCATCCCGGGGACGAGGGCGGCTCTGTAGCCTTGGTGCAGGCGATCCTCCATGGCTATACCCAGTAGATCAAGGTCGCCTTTTTGCAGTGAAGCTATTAATAATGCCGTTCGGCCTATATTAAATACCGCATCCTCAAGGGGTATTTGCTTGGGCAGTGCCTCGCGGGCATCCTTTGTTGAAAGGGGAAAGCCGGGAATGGTGACTATTGTCTTTAACCCGGCGGGCGGGTCAATTTTCAAGTACCGGATCTCTTCTTCCGATTGGGCATAAACCGTTATGCCTCCCACCAGGGCGGGAGTGACATTATCTGGATGTCCTTCCTTTTTGGTGGCCAGTCTCAACAGTTGGTGTGCCGTAAGTTTGCCTCCGGAAATGATGTTTGCGGCCACCAACCCGCCCACAATTGCTGCGGCACTGCTTCCCAATCCCCTGGAGACGGGAATGCTATTGTGCAGTTTTATTCTCAGGCCTTTAGGGTTGTACCCAACCCTTTCGAATACTTCCCGGGCGCAAGCATAAACAATGTTTGTGTCATCCCTGGGAATGTAATCCTTGCCTTCCCCCGTTATTTCTATGTGCAGGCCGGAATCGATTTCCGCCATTTCAACTATATTAAACATTTTAAGGGCCATACCCAAACAATCAAAACCGGGACCCAGATTTGCAGTGCTGGCCGGTACCTGTACGCGGACCACTTTTTTCCTCCCGCAAGCTTAATGTTTGTTTACTGGTCTTCACCTTCTACTCGAATAAAATTACATACATCAATAACCGATGACAGGTGGCGGATTATTTCCAGCGCCTCCTGCAGGTTTCTTTCCCTGACTTTGTGGGTAACCATGACCAGTTCGGCTAATTCACCTTCGGTTTCTTCCTGAATGACCGATGCCAGGCTTACATCCTTGTCACCAAAAGCGTATGCAATTGATGCCAGAACGCCCGGGCGATCGGCAACCTGTAAACGAATGTAATATTTACTTTCAGTGAGGCCCATGGGTTTAACCGGTTTTTCTTCATAACAGGTACACCCGATGTAGCTGGGCACATTATGGGAACGGCACCGGGCAGCATCCATTATATCCGCAACAACGGCACTGGCAGTGGGCATTTCACCTGCACCCCGGCCGTAAAACATTGTATCCCCCACTGCATCTCCCCGTACAAAAATGGCGTTAAATACATCGTTTACGGAAGCCAGAGGGTGGGTTACAGGTATTAGTACAGGATGCACCCTAACTTCGATTCCCTCGCCTGTTTCTTTGGCAATGGCCAGTAATTTAATGGCATAATTTAACTCTCGTGCATATGTTATATCTTTAGAAGTGATTTTTGTAATCCCTTCTACGTAAACATCATTCAGTGTAACCCGGCTGTTAAAGGCAATGGATGAAAGTATTGCAATTTTACGCGCGGCATCATAACCTTCAATATCCGCGGTGGGGTCCGATTCGGCGAATCCCTTGGCCTGGGCCTCTTGCAGCACTTCAGTAAAGTCTGAGCCCTCTGCAGTCATCTTGGTTAGCATATAATTTGTGGTACCGTTTATTATACCCATTATTTCCTGAATACGATTGGCCGCCAGGCATTCCTTGAGGGGCCTGATAATGGGTATTCCCCCGGCAACGCTGGCCTCGAACAGGAGGTTGCAGTTATTGGCCTCGGCTAATTCAAATAATTCTTTACCATGCAGGGCAACCATATCCTTATTGGCGGTTATGACTGTTTTTCCATTGGAAAGGGCCGTCTTTACATAATCCAGAGCGGGGTCGATACCACCGATCAACTCCACCACCAGGTCAATACCGGGATTATCAATAATGTCCGAAACTTCAGTGGTCAATATACCCGGTTCCGGTTCCAACCCTCTGTTTTTAGCGGGATCTCTCACCAGTATCTTTGTTATTTCCACCGGAACTTCAACTTTTCGCCGGATGTTTTCGCTGTTATCCAACAGAATGCGGTAAACTCCCCGGCCAACTGTCCCTAAACCCATTAAACCCACTGAAATTGCAGAATGTGACACGGTATCTCTCCTTTCTCCTCATTCAACGGACAGCACTTTATAAATAACAATTGCCTGTCGCTGTTTTGCCGGGGTCCATGATAAATCCTTTAAAAATGGACATTATTCCATACATAGCAGAAATTATATCACTATTAATTGGGGGTGACAATAGCCAGGACAATGGGAAAGAAAAAAAACCGGTCTTTTTAACCGGTTAAATAATAATACAAATTAGTCCGCCACTTCCTTCGTTAACAATTTTCTGGAGTGTCTCCTGCAGTTTTCGCTGCGCGTTCTCAGGCATACGGTAAAGCTTATTCTGGATTCCCTCGCGAACTAGGTCATTTACTGATTTACCGAAAATTTCCGAGTTCCAGAACTTGGTTGGATTTTCTTCGAACTGGCTGAGCATATAGCTAACCAGCTCTTCGCATTGTTTTTCAGTACCGATAATTGGCGTGATTTCCGTTGTAATATCTGCCTTGATGATATGCAATGATGGGGCCGCGGCTTTAAGTTTTACTCCAAACCTGCTACCCTGCCGAATCAGCTCAGGTTCATCCATTTGCATTTCTTCCACGTTGGGGGTTACTACCCCGTACCCGTGTTCCATCACTTCTTCCAGCGCCGGTGCGAGTTTGTCATATTCCCGCTTGGCCACGGCAAGTTCCTTAACCAGGCGGAAAAGCTGCTGTTCCCCTTCCAGTTCAAATCCGGTTTCCTCCTCCAGGACCCTGTAGAATAAATCGGGCTGGGAAGAAACGTTTATACTGGCGGAACCGGTACCCATATCCATTTTATCCAACTTTACCATTTCCACGAAATCATAGGACCCCAGTTTCTCCACTGCCCCGTCAATATCCCGGAGGCGCCGTACACCCTGCACTACCTCACGCACCGCCTCCTCGAATTGTTCCCTGAGCCAGTGCTTGGTTTGAAGTTCCTCTATCCATGGCGGCAGCGAAATGTTTACTTCGTTAACCGGGAATTCGAAGAGCACCTTCTCCAGTACCATCAGGATGTCTTGCTGGGTCAATGACATTACATTCAGCGGTATCACCGGCACATCATACTTCTCGGTCAGTTCATCCGCCAGGGTTAATGTTTCTTCGGAGCCGGGGGAAACCGAGTTTAATATGATTAAGAAGGGACGGTTTATATTCCTTAGTTCCTCTACCACCCGTTCCTCGGCTTCAACGTAATTTTCCCTGGGGATATCAATAATACTCCCGTCAGTGGTCATTACAATGCCCATGGTTGAATGCTCACTGATTACTTTTCTGGTTCCTATCTCAGCTGCTTCTTCAAAGGGAATGGGATCCTCAAACCACGGTGTGGATACCATGCGCGGGCCCTCTTCCTCATCATAACCCAGCGCACCCTCAACCCTGTAACCCACACAATCAACGAGACGCACCTTAACTTGAATTTCCGGAGTTATCTCCAGCTCAACGGCCTCGTTGGGGATGAATTTGGGTTCCGTGGTCATTATGGTTCGCCCGTTCCCGCTCTGGGGAAGTTCATCAGTAGCCCGTTCTTGGTCGTAAACATTCTCAATATTGGGTAATACCATTAGTTCCATAAATTTTTTGATAAATGTGGATTTGCCTGTACGAACACCGCCGACAACCCCGAGGTAAATATCCCCCCCGGTGCGTTCCACCATATCACGGAAAATGTCCTGCTTTTCCATTCATACACTCCCTCCTCGTAAAGATTCGAAAAACAATTCCCGGCATCCCCCCCCACCGTCCCAAGGTGAGCAGACACAAATACACCGGTTCATAGTGTATTATTTTCCAGTGGCATACATTAACAGTATATATATATGTTTGCCAGATATAATTATTACCTGCTGATTCAGGTTTGCAGGAATTATTTGGCAAAAAATTTTTTCCCGGTAAATACTTAAATTTTTCACCTGAATCGTAGGGATTAGTGTTAAAGTTGTCGAAAGAAGAGATGGTTATCTACAATTGGAAATGAAAGGAGTTTTCGGAAAGATTGTATAGTCGATTATCCTTGACAATATTTCTCTTATTTTGCTTGGCGCTGTTTCCGTCATTGGCCGGGGCCGTACCGGTGGAACCTTCCACCGGTTGGGTACAAAGGGACCGGGATACCGGCCGGTTGGAGATTACCCACTATACAACGGCAAAATATAAGACTGAATTTAAGGGCGTTGCCACTGAAATCCGTACGGAAGTATCCAGGGCGGGAAACCGGCCGGATGTACGAAAATTACTGGCAGAAGCCAGGTCTCACCTGGGACAGCCTTATGTATACGGTGGGGCAGGTCCACGCAGCTTTGATTGTTCGGGCTTTACATTATATGTATTCAAGAAGGTGGGAATTAATCTGCCTCATTTAGCATCGTCGCAGGCAAAATATGGAACCAGTGTTAAGAAGAGTGAGCTAAGACCCGGCGATCTGGTTTTCTTTGGTTATCATGGTTCCAGCAGTATAGAACATGTGGGCATTTACGCGGGGGATGGTAACTTTTTACATGCTTCATCCAGCAAAGGTGTTACCAGCACCCCTTTAGATTCCGGTTATTATGTGCGTAATTATAAGGGCGCCACTAGAATAATTCCGTCATAGAAATAAGCCCCGTGTTGAAAACACGGGGCTGTTACTAGCCTTTAGCAGGGCTGCACCAGTTTATCTTTGTTTCGGCCACTTCTTCCATTTCATGGCGCCTGCCACGGCTCATGAGGTTGCCCACGGCGGTGCGCGGGGAAAGGCCCTTAAAAAGCACGTTATACATCTGTTCCGTTATTGGCATTTCCACATTGAACTTTCGGGCCAGTTTTAATACCGCCTTTGTGGTGCGCACTCCCTCTACCACCATATCTACTTTGTTCAATGCTTCCTGCAGGGAAGCGCCCATTCCTATTTCTCTCCCGGCTCTCCTGTTCCGGCTGTGTTTGCTGGTGCAGGTAACCATTAAGTCTCCTACGCCGGCAAGTCCGATAAATGTAAGGGGGTTGGCCCCCAGATTAATACCCAGGCGCGTTATTTCCGCCAATCCCCGGGTTACCAGGGCTGCGGTGGTGTTATCGCCGTAATCCAGCCCGTCCGCTATACCGGTTCCCAGGGCAATTATGTTTTTTAAGGCCCCGCCCACTTCCACTCCTATAACGTCGGGATTGGTATAAACTCGCAAGTGCGGGCCCATAAAAATATCCTGTGCCCTTTGAGCGGTTTCCATATTAAAGGAGGCAACAACCACCGCGGTGGGGATACTGCGAGCAACTTCCTCGGCGTGACTGGGCCCGGAAAGGACCACATACCGTCCCAGGTTTTCCTCACCCGTCTCTTCAATGAATACTTCCGATAACCTCAACTGTGTATTTTCTTCCAGCCCCTTGGCCGAATTAATGATAATGGCTTCCGGTTCTATTAAATCCTTGCTAATTTTTAAAACTTCACGGAAGGAATGGGAAGGAACACCGAAAATCACCGTCTTAGCCCCTTTTAGAACCTCTTCAAGGGACCGGGAGGCAATTATTTGTTTCGGAAGGGTTATCCCCGGCAAATAACGGTCATTTTTTTTCTCTTCATTAATTTCCCGCACCAGGTCATCACGCCTGCCCCACATATGAATTATCCGGTGACGGCGTGCAAGCGTAACTGCAATGGCGGTGGCCCAGCTTCCTGCACCCAACACTGCTATCTTTGTTGCCATTTTTGGGCACGGCCCCCTTTCTTTCCGTTAATACTAAATTTTTTTCCCTTTGCCCACCTTGAATTCAGTACCGTTAAGGATTCTTTGTATATTGGAACGGTGTTTCACAACGGCAAATACCGCGGCGGCCAGGCCGAAGATTAAATAGGGCGGCTCCAGGTCCAACACAAACATCCACACGGGCACCGAAACGGCGGCTAATATGGACCCCAGTGATATGTACCTGCTAATTGCTACAGTAATTAACCATACACCAACTGCCAGTAAAGCTGTTTGATACGAAAAACCAATTAAAACTCCCAGGCCGGTGGCAATTATTTTACCGCCCTTGAAGCGTAGAAAAAGGGGCCAGCTGTGTCCCGCAATAGCCGCCAGCCCGCATAATAACCCCAGGGTATCGCCGCCCACGTGCGTTCCCAGCACCAGCGCCAAAAAACCCTTTCCCATGTCACCAATTAGTGTAATAATACCGGGAAAAGGACCCAGGTTTCGCCAAACGTTTGTGGTGCCTATATTTCCGCTGCCGTAATGCCGTATATCCACGCCTTTTGCTTTGGCGACTATGTAGCCCACCGGCAGGGAACCACTGAGGTATCCGGCCAAAAGTGCCAGTAAAGAAAGCATAACTTCACCCCGGAAAGACATAGTATTCTATTTGTTTCTCCTGCGAAAGATAATTCGTAAAGGAGTCCCCTCGAAGCCGTAAGTTTCCCGCAGCCGGTTTTCCAGGTAACGAATGTATGAAAAATGAACCAGATCGGGATTGTTTGTAAAAACGAGAAATGTCGGGGGACTTACCCCTGCCTGAGTGGCGTAATAAATCCTCAGGCGTTTACCCTTTTGGGCGGGGGGCTGGTTGTGAAGTACAGCGTCCTCCATGAGCTCGTTTAAAGCGGAAGTGGAAATCCGCATTGTGGCTTGTTCCGCCACATAGTTCACCAGGTTCAGTATCTTATGTATACCCTTCCCGGTGAGGGCACTAACAAAAATTATCGGGGCATAGGAAAGAAAGGGAAGGTTTTGCCTAATATGCTCAATAAAACGTTTTGATGTTTTATCATCCTTAACCACCAGATCCCATTTATTAACCACAATAACAGTGGCTTTACCCCTGTCGTGGGCGTAACCGGCTATTCTTTTATCTTGGTCCGTTACTCCTTCCACGGCATCAATGAGCATAAGGGCAACATCGCATCTTTCCATAGCTTTAAAGGAACGGTTAACGCTATACCGCTCGGTGGAACGACCTATACGGCTCCTTCTTCGAATGCCTGCGGTATCAATAAGAATATAAGCATTATCATCTAAATAAAAGGGGCTGTCGATGGCATCACGGGTGGTGCCCGGAATATCACTGACGATAACCCTTTCTTCCCCCAAAATGGCGTTTACCAGCGAAGATTTACCCACATTGGGACGCCCCACCACGGCAATACGTACCACTTCGTCTCCGGTCTGTTTATCCACGGGGTCGGGTAAAGCCGATACCACTGCATCCAGCAATTCTCCGATGTTTAATCCCTGCGATGCCGAAATAGGAAAGGGTTCCCCCAGCCCCAGCTTGAAAAATTCCATAAATTGAATATTATCATTAAAATTATCGGTTTTATTGGCCACCACAATAACAGGTTTTTGAGCCCTGCGCAATACGGCGGCGGTTTCCTCGTCCGCCGGTACCGGTCCTTCCTTGGCATCCACCAGGAATAGTATTAAATCACATTCGCGAATAGCCATATTTACTTGCGCCAGGACTTTGGAGGCTATGCTATCCGCCTCGTTAAAATCAATCCCTCCGGTATCAATAAGAGTAAACTCTTTTCCGTTCCAATCCGTATCCTGATAAAGCCGGTCCCGGGTTATTCCGGGGTAATCCTCTACAATGGCAACTCTACGGCCTATGATACGATTAAACAGTGTGGACTTACCCACATTGGGTCGTCCCACAATAGCAACTACAGGTTTCGACATTTCTGAATCACCAGCTTTAACCTTTCTTTAGCTATTTTAAAGGTCTAGTTGTTTAATAATTTCCACCAGTTCTTGCGGGTTACCGGCCGCCAGCACAGGTACTCCCAATTTATGCGACAGTTCGTCCAAGGAGGGGCCGTCCAGGAATACGGGCTCGCCGCTTCTTAGCGCTGCTTCCGGTACAATAACAGCGCCGGTATTTCCGCAAACTTTTATTTGCCCGGTAATGTCGGCCGCGGTGAGCAGGCCGGCTACGGTAACGTCTGCCCCAAAAAAGTTGTTTTTCACGGCAACCAGTTCCACCGAGAGATTTTCCACTTTATTCAGCCTATTAACCACCGGGTCTAAAACAGATGCAGCCAGTTCCCCGGTAACCAATTTTAAATTCGTTTCCGAGGGAAGCCCTCTTGGAAGTTCTGACTTTATTTCATTCCAGCTGTCTACAAAAAGGCGGATTAAACCCACACCGTTTTCCGTTTGGGGAAAACCCCCGTAGTGATCTGCAGGCGGAACGGGCTTTCCGGCCAACAGGTAAAATTCATCACTGGCAAATACCAGGGGATAACCCTTTTGTTTGGTAAAGACCTTCTGCCATTGATATACCCTTTGTATTATTTCCACGGCCTCTACCGAGTTAAACTTCCGCAGCGGGTACAGTTTTTCCCGGTAGCCTGTAAGTCCCACCGGTACCAGTGCAAGGGAGTGAACCGAAGGCCAGAGATCCGAGAGATCGGCAACCGTTCTTTCAAGCTCTTCACCGGTATTAATGCCCGGGCAGAGTACAGCCTGGGTATGTATTTCTACTCCCGATCCGGCAAGATAGCGGAGCTGGTCCATAATCTTGGCGGCAGCGGGGTTTCTCATCATTTTAACGCGTAGCCGGGGATTGGTGGTATGAACGGAAATATAAAGGGGGCTCAATTTTTGCTCTGCAATTCGCTGTAATTCCCGGTCACTGACGTTGGTCAATGAAATGAAATTGCCCTGAAAAAAGGACAGGCGGTAATCATCATCCTTAACGTATAAGCTGTCCCTCATGTCAGGGGGCATTTGATCCACAAAGCAAAAAATACACTTATTTCGGCAACTCCTAGTGGCTCCCAACCCGCCTTCCTTAAAGATAATTCCCAATTCTTCGTCCCAATCTTTTTCTATCTCCAGCAGCCATTGGCTGTTGTCCGGTTTTTGCAGCAATATATTGACTTCTTCCTCTGCTGTCAAAAAACAGTAATCAATTATGTCCGCCGCCGGTTTATCATTTATGCGCAATACTGTGTCTCCCGGCTCAATGCCCAGTTCTTCAGCAATACTGCCGGGTTCTATGGATTCGACTTCCAACTGCCGGTCCCCCACACAGGGACCCTCCTCTCCAAAAATTTATGGTAACATTATCTGATAACTGGCAGTTTTAGTCAAGTTGAGGTTATTATTCCGGCCAACGGCGGTGGCAATGATGGGATGGTACCGGTTTAGAATCTTTGTTACTAAGGGCTCGTACCCTGGAGCTCCGGGAATTTTAGTTGAAAAATAGGCTGATAGTGAAAGGGCAGTGTCTTTGATACCCAGATCCAATAATATCACCCTTTGGTGGGGTATTCCGTACATTTCTGAGAAACTACCAATAATATTATTTATTAATTCCGGTTCCCCGGCATCCCAGAGGGCATAGATTCTGTTACCGAAACCATCGATGCCGGTAAAGAGGGGTGCACCTCCGGCGCGGGCCCGCAGGGGTAATTCTTTAATTGCCGAAGGGGTATACGGGGGGTGATGCGGTATAATTCCCAGGTGCATGGCTGCTGCTATTGCCGAAAAGGCAAAACGGCTGTTGCTATAATAAAACAGGCATCTCATCATTTTGTCTCCCAGTTGTTTTTTACATTAGCAACCAGTCTTTGTATGTTAGGTAAGGCCTTTAAGGTTCCCCGGGTTACCAGGGGTCTGCCCAGGTTTACCAGTTTGAATCTACGGGACAATATTCCACCGATTCGCATGCTGATATTGACGGCGGGCATTACGTTAATAAGCCGGAAGTCTTGCCGGGGAATATTGAACGATTCCGAAAGTTCACTCAGTATTCCTTCTAAAACCTGTGGCTTGTCACGCCGCCCCACAATGTAGACCTGATTGTTATTCTCATCCCGTCCCATGAAAGTTATTTGACCGTGATTGCAGGAATCCTGGGTGTCAAAATGAGGAATCCCCTGTATTACACCGGGGGAGGGAATATCAATCCATGGGAGCCAGCCCAGGTGAACAGCTGCGGCTGTAACCGAAGAGTGCGTGCCACCGTAGCAATGGTAAATAAATTTCAATATTTCACCATCTTTCAATGTCGCACAATAATATAGCACCCGTTTTCCAGGTCGTGTACCATGGCGTCAAGGGACCTGGAAACATATAATGCTATTTTTTCCCTTTCCTCTTCATTCTTTGCCACGAAGATGGGTACTCCGCCGGTCACTATATCTTTATCCAGCGTTACTGCGGCCAGTATGCCGCGGGTACTTCCGGCACCCATTTTTTCACCCCCTAAATAACGGTAACAGCCCGGCACGACCATGGCTGGAATCTCTGCCTCGCGTAACAAATCAGTCCGAGGCTATCCGTCCCGCCTTTGTTTTGGAGGGGCGAATGCGGGCACTCTCCAATACCGGCGTTCTGTTTACTGCAGCAATAAGTGCATGCTGATCCTTTTCGGCCGGTACAATATAGAGCGCCACTTTACCGGTTTTTGGATCTTTTCGGACCAGGGGAGTAAATTCGGGAATGTCCACATCCTTTTGGGTGCCCAGCACTATAGCGGCTGTGTGGGCAATGGCCATGCGCTGCCCGTGATTACTTAAAGTGGCCCTGGCATCGTCATCCTTGGGTTTTATTATTGCCCCCAAAGCGTCCTGGGATATTCTTTCGCGCATTTCCTTGAGTCCCACCGACATAAAATTAATGTCCCCCACAAAAAGAAGGGAATTTTTAAAATAAACTTTCTCCGGGATAACCTCGCAAATATCACCGATGCTGTCACCGGTTTTATAACTAAGGGCAAAAATCATCAGAATTAAACCCAGACCCAGTCCTCCCCCGATACCCGCCAATTGATGGGCCAGACTGGAAAAAAAAGCGGCTATCATTACCAGGTAATTTCTGGCTTCAAAGGTGCGGGCGATTCCCTCAATGTAATCATAACCCCTTTGAACCATCCAGGTTTTCTCCATATTTTCAAGGGTCTGGCGTTCCATATTCCTGATTTCCCTGAATTGCTGCGCGGCCAGAGCCAAAAAGGTGAAAGCCGTGTAATCCGGCTTCAATATTGCCGGCACGGCCACGGCCCCCAGGGCCGAGGCAATGAGTCCCAGGGAAATATGGGTTATAAACCCGTGTGGATAACCGGGATATTGCCGGTAATCGACTTTTAGGAGGAGCACCCTGGTAATTGTACCTACCAGGGTGCCGATGATAATAGTAACAATATAATTTTCCATAATTCACCTATTGGTTCGAGTTTAATAATTTTATGATAGGTTAATCTTTTCTGATGTCATCCAGCCGTTGCTTTGCGGCTTCGTTAGCATCCGGGTTGTATACCCCTTCCTCGTTCTTTTTCTTGTGCTTACGCCTGCGGGGTAAAAGAAGGTTGACAAATTCTTTGTTGAAATAGCTATTTAACCTGTCCTTTGCATTCTTCAAATTACCGGAACTTATAAGTAAGAATGCCCCTCCTCCCACAACAAGCACCGCCAGCAATATACCGATGGAGGTCCAGCCACCGGGAGTATTGGCATTGGGATCGCTAAAGGTTCCCGGGGCCGCGCCGGCTTTACCTATGCCCAAAACACTGGGCAGCGCCGAGGCAAAGAAGGTAGCTCCCTTTTCGGCTGCCTCCCTGGAATTGGTATGCGTCCCCACCTCCACAAGCATGGCAGTGGGGGTTAGGTCCTGATTATAGTTGCCCTTGGCTATAAAAATTTCCTTGATCAAACCGGGATATTTTTTATTCACCGCCGCCATTACATTTGTGGCAAAATCCTTATTTGATTCCATCTTTGGATTCTGGCGCCCCACAACCAGGCGCAATTGAGTTAATTGCTCACCATTAATATTGGCCCGGTAGTAATTGGCATCGGGGATGCCATCCCTGTGAACGTCTATAAGGGCAACGGGATTGCTTTTCAGCAGTTGGGTTGCTGTTCTCCGGGAGCGAATATATGAATTATCATCCCGGGGCTCATGCTTTGAAGTATCGTGAATTACTTCCGCGCCCTCTTTCTCTAATTGCAGGCCGAAGGCGTTCCCCACTTTAAAGATTCCCCCGTTTCCGGGCTGACTTTCGGTCCCATCGGTGGGGACATACGATTCTTCGCTATGGGTATGGTAAACGGCAATTTTATTATTGGTATTTTCCCGCTGCTGGTTTGTCACCGGTACCGTTTGAGAGGAATAAAAATCCTGCCAGGCCAGGAAGTCCTGATCCATGCCTTGAAACTCGGCTGTGGCGTTCTGCCCATTGACCCTTGTGATATCATATACCTTACCGTCGGCTGTTATCACCTGGTCTCCCACTGAGACAAGGCGGGACATTTTGCTGATTAAATTGTCATCGCCATCCTTTATGCTAAATACCCGCCCGTCCACATGGCATGCCTCCGCCGAGTTAAGCACCGAATCGGGAATATTACCCGGGGAAAATGCGGGTAACGTACCTTTGGACAGGTATAGCGCCAGGAATGCACCCAGTACCAGTAAACCGGTTCCTATCAACAACTGCAGGCGGCGTTTTGTCATGACCTGTCCCCTCCTTTGTTCCCTTTATTCCCGGGAGTATCATTATCACCGGTAATTTCCCTGGAATATTCTTCTCTGCCCAGGCCCTCCGGTACCGGATTGCGTAAACCTTGCATAACCGCTTCCGGGCGCTCCGAGGAAGGGCCTCCCTGGATGCGTTCCCGCACCTCACCAATTATTTCAGCAAGTAAAACGGCAACTATTCCGGCCAGTACAATGGCGTCAAAGGCACCGGCACCTCCTATGGCCACTGTTCCGGCGGGGGCTCCTCCAGCGGTAAGCCATATTAGATAAGCAATATCCACCAGTACCAGTCCCAACGTGGCAGCAATGAATGCCGAGCGGCGTGACCTGCCGGCTATATACGCCACAAGACCGGCAATGACAGGGTATGCCCAGAGGGCATCTATGGCACCGAAGAAACGTCCCCCGGGCTCGGCATCGGCTCCTGCGAAGAGTATGCCGGTTCCGTAAATAACTCCGGCGGTAATAATGGTGGCTATAATCGCCCTTACTGTTTCCTTGGAAGTACCGGCCCTGGATAAAAGATATCCTGCGAGAATTATTGGAATCAGGCCGCCTCCCACATTTAGGGAAACATCATATCTGCCCGTAGATAAGGGAATGGTTATAAAACTTCCCACAACAAGGGCAGCAATTATAACCAGTGCCGCCCTGTCAGACAATCTGAGCCTGTCCAAGACCCTTTGGGCAAGACCGAAATAAATGAGCAAGGATACAACAATGAGAGCAATGAGACCTATGGGCAACTGCGTCATAATATTTCCCCCTGATTTATCAATATATTTGCAATGTTAGATTTCCCTTGTCGGGGGAAAATATGCAAAAAAAAAGGCCCTTAGGGCCTTTGGTGTAATTTAACTATTCTCTGTTTTTAAAAATATCCCCTACCATTTCTCCAATGGTGGCAGTGGCTCCGTCACTTACTGTTTCCTGGTCCTCCGCCGGCTGCTCCTGCTTTTGAGGCTTGGGTTGCTCTACCCGTTGTTTAGCCTCGCGCTTGGGTTTCTCCCGCTCCGGTTTAGGCTCTTGACGGTTATTGTTTGGACTGGCTTCTCTAACGGAAAGGCGAATACGCTTTTCTGCTGAATCCACATTTAACACTTTAACCTTTATCTCATCACCCTCACTGACTATTTCAGCGGGTTCTGAAACATAGTGCTCCGCGAGGTGTGAAATGTGAACCAGACCTTCCACACCCGGCTCCAGCTGAACAAAGGCTCCAAAGGGTGCCAGCCGGACAACCTTGGCATCTACTATACTGTCAACGGGATATTTTTCTTCAACGTTGTCCCAGGGATTCGGTAGGACTTGTTTTAGCCCCAGGGAAACCTTTTCGTTTTCTGTATCCACCCTGAGAACCTTAACTTCCAGTTCATCTCCCACATTAACTACGTCTGAAGGATGATCAATGCGGTACCAGGCCATTTCAGAAATATGAAGAAGCCCGTCAATTCCACCGATATCCACAAATGCTCCAAAATTGGTCAGGCGGCGTACAACACCCTTGACAATATCTCCCTCTTGTAAGTTCTCCAGAAGTTCCTGGCGTTTTTTGTTGAATTCTTCCTCCAAAATGGCTTTGCGGGAAAGAATAACTTTACGCCGGGCCCGGTTTAATTCAATAACCTTGGCCTGAATCTCCTGTCCCACGTAATTACTCAGGTCCTCAACATAGCCCATTTCCACCAGGGAAGCCGGTAAAAATGCACGGAGTCCCACATCTACCAGGAGACCGCCCTTGACAACTTCTCTGATTACGCCTTTCACAGGCTCTTCATTTTCCAGGTGTTTTTCCAATTCGGACCAAGCCGCTTCTGCGTCAGCCCTTTCCTTGGAAAGGATTATTCTACCATCGCTGTCCTCGGTTTTCAGAATCAATACCTCTATTTCATCCCCCACCTGAACCACGTCTTGGGGAGAATTTACTTCATAACAGGACAGTTCCTTAATTGGAATGACCCCTTCAGACTTAGCCCCAACGTCCACAAGAACTTCATCGTCACTTACCTGCACCACTGTGCCCTTAACAACTTCTCCCGGGCGTATGGGCTTTACGTCCATTGCATCTTCCATGTTTTCCTGCATCTGTTCGGTGGAAACATCATCTCCTGTTTCTTCCCGGTATTGATCTTCTGATGCAGTAGTTTCTTCCGCCGGTTGTACTTCTTCTTGCAAATTCTTTTCGTCCATTTCCATCATGCGCCTATAAACCTCCTCTATAATCCAGTCAGGTGTGGATGCGCCCGCTGTTATGCCTACCGTTTCAGCATCTTTAAACCATACGGGTAAAAGCTGGTCTGCTGTCTCCACGTGATATGTGGGAGTACCGGTGGCACGGCATAACATCGTCAACTTTTGGGTATTGGCGCTGTTATAGCCACCGGTTACTATCATTACGTCAACTTGCCGGGCCAGTTCCCGGGCAGTCGCTTGACGTTCACCGGTGGCGCTGCATATGGTATCACACACCTGAATCCGGTCACACTTGTTAGCAAGAACATCCACAACCCCCTGAAAATTCTCACGGGGTTGGGTTGTTTGAGCAATTACACCTATTTCGGGATACCAGGGCATTTGGGAAGCTTGCTGCGGGTTGGCAGCAACTATGGCGCTGTCGCCGGTCCAGCCGGCTATAGCTTGCACTTCCGGGTGTTCTTCTTTCCCCACTATTACTACCTGGTACCCTTTTTCACTTAACTCCCGGGCCTTTTTTTGTGCTTTGGTCACAAAGGGACACGTGGCATCCACAACCCTCAGGCTGAGTTCCTTTGCCCTTTCAAAAAGGGATGGACTTACCCCGTGGGATCTTATAATCAGTGTACTGCCTGGTGCCGCTTCATTAATGTTCTCTATTTTGGTTATGCCTTTTGCGGACAGGTTTTTTACCACCTGGGGATTATGAATTAACGGACCCAGGGAGTATAAAGGCCCATCTCTGTCCCTGGCAGAACTCTCTGCCATTTCAATGGCTCTTTTCACACCAAAGCAAAATCCAGCTTTGGCGGCAACAATAACTTTCATCCTACCACCACTATTTACTGATCAATGATTCTTTATGAGATTTATCGCCGAGCTTTTGTAAAATTTACTCGTGCTCTTTGCGGTACTCACTTCATGCCTTTTTGCATATTTTCAACCTCTGCCATGATTTTACGGCTAACGGCTTCCAATTCGCCTTTATCGTTCTTACGACGGTAAAGATGTTTAAACTCCAGAGGTTTTCCAACGGATACAAAAACTTTGCCCACGACACCTTTTGTGCCGGTTACGGCAACGGGAACAATGGGAACGCCCACCTTTAGGGCCAGCATGGCGGCACCCAAGTGAGGATCAAGTATTTCCCCGGAATGACTCCTGGTCCCTTCGGGGAATATTCCTATTATCTTGTTGTTTTTAAGTAACTGTATTGAACGGCGAACCGATGAAGGATCCGGACCGTTCCTTCGTACTGGAAATGCTCCCAGTTTTTTTATTACCGGACCAAGGAGGGGTATTTTAAATAGTTCGGCCTTGGCCATAAAATATACACGCCGGTTGAGGGCACAGGCAACAACTACCGGATCCCAGTAGCTAATATGGTTGGATATTACAATTGCCCCCCCGCGCCGGGGAAGATTCTCTACACCGTAAACTTCCCAGCGACGAATTACGGCCAGCACGGTGCGGCATATTACTTTGGCCGTTTGGTACAACAATAGGTTTTACCTCCCGGTAACTTTGGAGACGATTACACTGACTACTTCGTCAATATTCATTCTGGAACAATCTATAATAATAGCGTCCGGGGCCGGTACCAGTGGATCCGTCTCTCGGGAACTGTCAATTCTGTCCCGCTCTTTAATTTCCTGCAGTAAAGTATCCCAATCCACTTGGTAACCGGATTCAACAAGCTCTTTGTACCTGCGCCGGGCTCTTTCCTTAGGGGATGCAGTTAGGAAGAACTTAAAATCTGCCTCCGGCAGTACCTTTGTTCCTATATCCCGTCCTTCCATTACTACTCCTCCGGAGCGGGCCATATCCCTTTGTTTTGCCAGCAGGTGCTTCCTTACCCCGGGAACCCTGGCCACCAGGGAAACTTTACGGGAAACTTCAGGTTTTCTTATTTCTCCGGTAACGTCGTCACCGTCCAGCCAAACGCGGTATAATTCTTCACTGTCCTGAACCAGATCGATCCCTGCTTCTCCGGCCAGGGACGAAATTTCCGCTTCATCCGTTATATCCGCATTTCGCTGGAGTGCCGCGAGAGTTACGGCGCGGTATATCGCTCCGGTGTCTATATATAAAAAATCCAGTTTTTTTGCAACCTTTCGGGCCACGGTGCTCTTGCCGGCCCCCGCCGGGCCGTCAATAGCAACTTTTAACTTTCGATCCATATTGCCTCCAAAACTTATACACGTACAATTCCCTGATATTTTCGACACGCAAATGTAATTTCCTTTTTTAAAATAAAATAAAAAGCCCGAAGGAGAAAATTCCTCCAGGCTGTATTATTCTACCGTGAGAGAATTTAATACATTGAAAAACTCCGGAAAAGAGACGGTAATGCTGGAAGCTTGTTCAATAACGGTCTCTCCTGTGGCTAAAAGCGCTGCCACGGCCAGGGCCATTGCCATGCGGTGATCCCCCCGGCTGTGGCAATGCGCTCCCTTTAATTCAGATACTCCTGTTATTGCCAGGCCGTCGGGCAATTCCTCCACGCGGGCACCTAATTTTTGCAGTTCCTCCGCTACGGCTTTAATCCGGTCGGTTTCTTTATACTTTAATTCTTCAGCACCGGTTATTCTTGTTTCCCCCCGGGCAACCGCGGCGGCTACCGCCAGGACCGGTATTTCATCAATGAGCCGGGGTATTATATCGCCGCCAACGTGAGTTCCCCTTAAGGGAGCATGAAGAATCCTTATATCGGCAACCGGCTCACCGCATTCTGCGCGTTCATTTTCAAAAATGATATTGGCCCCCATTTCCCGCAGGACATCTATAATTCCGGTACGGGTGGGGTTGATTCCCACACCGGTGACGGTGATTTCGGAACCGGGTACCAGGGAGGCCGCCACAATAAAAAATGCAGCGGAAGATATATCCCCGGGGACAGTGAAATCCCCCCCCGTTTCCAGGGTGCAGGGCCCGGTCACGGAAACTGCCGGGCCCTTTTTGTTTATCCTTACGCCAAAATGTTGTAGCATTCTTTCGGAGTGATCCCGGGAAAGGGCGGGTTCAATAACCGTTGTTTCCCCTTCAGCCCGGAGTGCGGCCAGTAGAATTGCGGATTTTACCTGGGCGCTGGCAACCGGGGAATTATACTTTATCCCCCTTAATTTTTGTCCTGTTATGGCCAGAGGAGCTTTGCTGTTCCCGCTGCGCCCCGCTATTATAGCTCCCATCCGGCTTAATGGATTAATTACCCTGTCCATGGGCCGCCTGCGGAGGGAATCATCCCCTGTAATTACGCTGAAAAAAGTGAGGGAAGCCAGAACACCGGTCATCAGCCGCATTGTGGTTCCGGAATTGCCGGCATCAATCACATCCTCCGGTTCCTTCAAACCGTCAAAGCCTTTACCTTTTATTATCAGGGTATTATTTTCGGGCCCCTCAATATCAACCCCCAGTTTTCTCAAACACTGTACCGTGGAAAGACAATCCGCGGCGGTTAAAAAGTTATGGACGCGGGTGGTGCCGCGGGCCAGTGAGCTTAAAATGGCGGCCCGGTGAGAAATGGATTTGTCACCGGGCACTGTTATGTTTCCTTTAAGGGTCTTTACCGGTTTAACTACTAAAGTGTCCATATTAGAAATCATCCTTTTCGCAACTGGATATCTGTTGCCGTAGACTACGGGCACGGGAAAGTTCCTCCAGAATAGTTTCAGAAGCACCGCTTTCCAGTGCCCGCTTGTAATTATCTAAAATTTTTATCAGGTTATCCAGTACCGGTATTATTTTTGTCCGGTTGGACATTAAAATTTCTTGCCATAAACCGGGAAAACTGGATGCTATACGGGTTATATCCTTAAACCCCCCCGCCGCCAAAGGCAGAATATCATTGAAGCCCGGCTGCCGGTGCAGGTTATTTACCAATGCCACTGCGGTGAGATGGGGCACGTGACTTATAATGGCAACCACTCGGTCATGTTCTCCGGGTGTCAACTCCACAGGAACGGCATCAATGGCGTTTACCAGTGATTTTATCTTTAATACGGCAGAGGATTCCGTATCACTTACGGGAGTGATAAAGTAATATGCTCCATTGAAAAGATCCGGGCGGGAATTTCTGAAGCCGCTTTTTTCCGAGCCCGCCATGGGATGCCCGCCAACGAAGGAAACGCCGGGGGGTAAGATGCCGGTGGCATGGGCCACTATTTGCTCCTTGGTACTGGTTACATCGGTGACGATGGTACCGGGGGCAATGTGAGGGGCAATCTGTGTGATTATACTTAAAGCGGCCCGCACCGGGGTGGCAATAATCACCAAATCGGCAGTTGCCACTCCCCCGGGAATTTGTCCGGGGGAGTTTATGGTTCCTTCTTCCAGTGCCGCCTTTAAATTATCTTTGTCGTTGTCAATACCCGTAATATTACCCGCCAGTCCCCTTTCCTTGATGGCCCTTGCCAGGGAACCTCCAATGAGCCCGAGACCAATTATGCAAATATTATGGAATACAGGCATTAATTTTCACATCCAATAGTTCTTCCCACTGATGCCGCCGTTTTTATTATATCATTCATTGTCAGTTTAAAATTCTCAGGAGTCAGCGATTGGGGACCGTCACATAGGGCCTGGGTGGGGTCCGGGTGGACTTCAATCAGTAGCCCGTCGGCTCCGGCGGCAATTGCCGCTCTGGCCATAGGCGCGACAAAGCGCCATTTCCCTATGGCGTGACTTGGGTCCACAATAACAGGCAGATGCGTAAGGTGTTTTAAAACCGGAACAACAGTTAAATCAAGTGTGTTGCGAACGTAGTTTTCAAAGGTCCTGATGCCTCTCTCACAAAGAATTACATTGCTGTTTCCTCCGGCCAATATATATTCGGCAGCTAAAAGCCATTCTTCTACAGTTGCGGAAGGAGACCTTTTCAACAGAATTGGTTTGTCGGTTTGGGCAACTTCGCGAAGTAGAAAAAAGTTTTGCATATTTCTGGCTCCAATTTGTAAAATATCGGCATATTTTGCGACCAGGGGCAGGGTGCTGGTATCCATAACCTCGGTAACAAAGGGCAAACCTGTTAATTCCCTGGTTTCAGCCAGTAACTTGAGGCCCTCTTCCTCCATTCCCTGAAAGGAATAAGGTGATGTGCGGGGTTTAAAGGCTCCGCCGCGTAAAATAGTGGCTCCTGCTTTTTGCACCGATTGGGCCGCCGCCAGTAATTGATCTTTGCTTTCCACTGCACAAGGACCCGCCATAACGTGCAATTCATTACCACCTATTACAATGTCGCGAACGCGTATTGTGGTATTTTCTTGCTTAAAGCTCCTGCTTGCCAGTTTGTACGGCTCTAAAATGGGTACCGTTTTTTCGACTCCCGGAAGGGATTCCAGTGACATTTCCCTCAATCTGGTTTTATCTCCGATAACACCTATTATGGTGCGCTCCACCCCTTGGGAAATGTGAACATTCAAACCAAAACCCTTTAAGCGGTCAACCACTTCTTCAATCTCAGCAGAATTTGCCTGATGGGTCATTACAACTATCACTTTTTACCAACCTCCATGTTTTTAAGTGTTGCGGCAGGATGGAGGTTGTTTTCATTTCAATTGGAAAAGGCACTCCCGGGGAGTGCCTGAAATAAATAAAATGCATAGATATCGCCTCCCTACCATGCTACCCGTGATCTTCTAACCATACTCCTTGTCATTCTTCAAACAGCCTACCATTCAACCATCCTACCGTGCATTTATATTAGCATACCCTTCTGTAAAGGGGCAATGGGTATTACGAAATTATTTAATGATTTACCATACCGTGTATTTCCCGGATCAATCGCTGCATTTGTTCCGGCAAAAGGCTCTGAAAGCCGTCGCAAAGGGCTTTTTCGGGTTGGGGGTGCACCTCCACCATTATTCCGTCAGCTCCCGCAGCCATGGCAGCTTTGGCCACCGGGGCCACCAGTTCCGGCCTGCCGGTGGCATGACTGGGGTCCCCTATTACCGGCAGATGCGAAAGGTGTTTGACGGCTGCAATTGCACTAACGTCAAAGGTATTGCGGGTATATTTCTCAAAGGTGCGAATGCCCCTTTCACAAAGTATAACTTGCCAATTGCCTTCGGCAAGAATATACTCAGCCGCCAATAGCCATTCCTCTATTGTAGCGGCAAAACCCCTTTTCAACAGAACCGGCAGGTGAGTCTTTCCCAGTTCTCTTAAAAGAGCGAAATTTTGCATGTTGCGACTGCCCACCTGCACAATATCGGCATATTTAATCACCGTTTCAATATCACGGATATCGGTTACTTCGGTAATAACGGGAAGGCCGGCGGCCTTCCCTGCTTCATTCAGTATGATTAAGCCCTCTTCCCTCAAGCCCTGAAAATCATACGGCGAAGTGCGGGGTTTATAAGCCCCTCCCCTCAAAATATGTACGCCCATATCCTTCAGGGTTCCGGCCAGGGAGATCAAGTCTTGGCGTTCCTCTACGGCACAGGGCCCTGCAATGACGGTGGGAATGCCACTGCCAATGGTATGGTCATTAATAATGATAACAGTTTTTTCCTTATGTGTTTTAGATGTTAAAACGGGTGTGGACACGAAAACTCCTCCTTGGTGAACCATGCACCACTGTGAAAAAATATACCCTTAAAAGGATAATTTGTCCATAGAAGCGAGAAAAATTCTTCAACATTACATACCCGGGCTTGGAATTATTACAAAGGGACGGGGGAAAAATGCATGAAAGAATCCGCACGAAAGAAGGGTGCCAAAGGAGGGCCTGCAATGAAAAGAAGGGGAAATTGTCCCGATGAATATACAGAATTGGAAAAGGTCTTAACCTACGGCCTTTACGGCAGACCGGATCCCAAAAAAGAGGAGCGAATGCATCTACTGGGCCAATTGAGGGAAAGAATGATTTTGGTACTTCCTGAAAACAGGGTGAAAAGGTGTGAAATTCCGGAGGAATTGGAAAGGGCACTGAAGGACATAAGGGCATCAATGATGGTGGTAAAGGGCACCGTTGGAGTTTCCGCCATTTTGACCTACGAACGTCTTGCCAAAAGGTATGGGGTAAGGATGGTTACCGTATCCAATCCGGAATTCAAAGGAAATACGGGGCTGGTGGTGGTGAGCAATCACGCAGTGGATTTGCCCGATTCAGAAGTCTTCCCCCAAAGGGTACTGCATTGAATAATTCATTTAAGCAAGATCCGGCCGCAATGATGCTGCCTTACGCAGGTAGACATGCCTTATTTCACCTGCCGTAACGGATGTGTGACAGTGAATCATTACCCGGATGCACATTGGCAGCTGGTTCTTAACGACTACTTCACCGGCACAGAGCATGGGGACCGAATCCCAGCCCGGTAATTTCCGGGCCGCCGAGGCCGGAAACCCGGCATCAAGATCCCGGGTTAAAGTGAAAAAGGCACTTATTATGTTCTCGGTTTCAAGACCATTTTTTTGAATAATTTCCATGAGCAACAACAGGGTTGCCTCTTCAATGGCATCCCTGCTGTTCTCTTCCACGGTAATGGCACCCCTGATGGCACGGACCATAAACCGGGACATTCCCATCCCTCCTTAATTGTTTAAGAGGATACTGCTCTGTGTCCGAGACCAATGGCTACTTCATCCAGGTGAAGCAGGCCCACACCAAAAAAGACGGCAACGCTTATATGGTCTTTATGCCGTGCAATACCGATCTTTCCACCCACATTGAGACCAATGGCTTTAGGCATTATCTGGGAAATGGCTTCCCGGGTTGCCCCGGCCACAGCCCCCTCATCCGCATGTAGCTCTTGAATCACTTTTTCCCTTTTTGCCGCTACAACCGAGCGCTCGGTTATTTTATTCACAGAGGTGACAAAGTCACCGCCGTAATCCACGGCTGCGGTTCGTATATCCAATTTTGCAAAGGCTTTCTTTAAATCCCTTTCCTCTTCACGACTCTCACTCAGGGACATTTTAATTGCGGCTCTGGCGACGGCTCGACTTCCTGGACTGGCCATGGGATATTACCTCCTGCAATTTAAATTTGCAAATTAATGTTCATCTACTGGAAATCCCTTTAAAACTAAAAGCACTCCCTGGGGAGTGCGGATACGCTTTTTCCCTGAAAAACCAGGATAACCTAATTATAGTGAAGGCATAGGTTAAAAGCAATAGCTAAGGCTGGTTCTCAGGGTTATCATTAATTTTTACTTTATCCAGGGAAGTAATTCCCGTAACTTTAAATGTCTTTCCCTCCGGCGGGTTCTGAATATTCTCGGAGGTGCTGAGCACCTGAATTTCCACAGGGCGATCATAGAAGGTGGCGTCAATTTCTATAAGATCCCCTTCCTGCACTTGAATTGTTACGTAACGATCATTAAACTTCCCCACGGGTTCACCGTTTACTAAAACACTCATTTTAGGTAAACCGGCGAAATCATTGAGGAAAAAGGTAATCACCGGTTCACCGGGAACCAGCTGCTGGCTGGAATTGGGTGAAACCTTAACATCTTCCAGGTCGACATAACCGATTACATGACGCATGGGGTCGGTAACGAAAAAAGACTGGATTACCACTAAAACCACTGCGCATATAATTACCAAACGAATAAGCAGTTGTTCCAACCTTTTCCACCGGCTGGGATAACGATTGCGCACGCCAAGACACTCCTTTAAGAGATGTTCCCAAAGGTTCCCGGATCAGAGCTGTAAAGTACTGTCTTGGCTAATGTATATGCCGGCACAGGTCAACCTATCCATAAAATAGAAAAATAATTTAATAGTTATTTCAGGTATTGTCGTTCCAGGTTGTTAATGTGTTCCTTCAACTGACGGTGGATTTGAAAAAACAGCTTTTCCGTATCGTGTTTGGATAATGAAAAATTACGGGGTTCAATTATTTCTATTTTCCTGAATTCCTTTCGGGTTATAAATTGAACCACATCTTCCAGGGTGTCAGCACAAATGGTCAGTGTTACCGGGGCGTAGGCCACCTCGTTATTGGACACATCATCAAATACCGTAAATACATCCACGCTGAGGTCTATATCTTCAATATAGATTCCTTGCATGGGTATGTTTCTAAAAAGGGCAACCTGCTGTTCCCTGTTATCTTCTGCACTTTTTTCCTGTGACTTGCCGCCGAAGAGAAATCTCCCCGGTTTGCTCGTCCCTTTAAAGTCAAGGCGAATTTTAACCTTTATTGGTTTAGCCGGTGCCGTCCTTTCTGCCGGTGAATGTTCATTTTGAATGTCCATATAATGCCATCACTCCCTGGGAAATTATGCCTCAGAATAAATAATATTCTACAAAAATCAATTCAATCCTACCTACCTTGAAAAAACTACTTTATAAAGTTACTTATTGTGCTCGGGCGCCCCGGTGGTTTCCTCCGTTCGCTTCGCAATTATTCTCGTGGAGCGGGTAAGTGTTTCCCGGAAAGCCGCTTGCAGCAGACTGCTTGACTACTTCTTCACGCCCTACGGGGTCATGGCTTTGGGGATTTGACGGGCTGAGCGCCGCTACTCAGTGCTCCGCTCTCTCCGGAAATCACCGGGTCACCCTAGGCGATACTTTTTCATACTTCTGCTGGTGCCGCCGTACGGCGGCATGGACGTCTAACTGAAATTTCTTTGTTCTTTTACTTTCCCGGGGAGTAAGCCAATTTTTTAAGTTGATTTAATTCCCGGGGAGACAGGTGCCGGAACTTTCCCCCCGGTAGTCCCCGGAGAGTTAGATTTCCCATTTTGACACGTTTAAGCTTTAAAACAGGGTGTCCTATTTCTTCGCACATGCGGCGTACCTGCCGGTTTCTTCCCTCGTGAATGGTTATTTCCAAAAGAGCGTTACCCTTTTTCTTACCCAAAAGGGTAACAATGGCGGGCGCGGTGGGCCCGTCGGATAGAACTAGTCCCTTCTCCATTTGCTGTATTTTTTCCGGGGAGGGTATGCCTTGTACCAGGGCCTGGTATGTTTTGGGTATTTGGTGTTTAGGATGAGTGAGTGCGTAGGTTAGGCTACCGTCATTGGTTAATAACAGTAGTCCCTCTGTATCAAAATCCAATCTCCCCACCGGGTAAACCCGCTGGGAAATACCCTTTAATAAATCAGTTACAACGGGTCTGCCCCGGGGGTCCTTTAATGTTGTGACATAACCGGCGGGTTTGTTCAGGATTATGTAAACATTCCTTTCTACGCGGGCGCGTTTATTATCCACGGTTACGGTATCCGAATCCGGGTTAATCTTTGTTCCCAATTCCTTTATTGTGACACCGTTTACTTTAACTCTACCCGCCTTAATCATGTCCTCAGCATGCCGCCTGGAGGCTATTCCCGCCCTGGCCATATATTTTTGCAGGCGTTCCTTCATTCTAAAATCCCCTTAGAATTGTTGTTTATAGTTAATTTTAACCCAACAATATTAATTAGTGTACCCGCAAAAAGTGAAAAAGACACCTTGCGGTGTCTTTTACCCAAAAACTTTGTGGGCCACGTATATGGAGGCCACCAGAGTGGTGAAGTCAGCGGCGAGCCCGGAAATTATGGAATAACGGTAACGGCTGATGCCGACTGAGCCGAAGTAAAGGGTAAGCACGTAAAAAGTGGTATCACTGCTCCCCTGCATAGTGGAAACAAGATTACCTATAAAGGAATCCGGCCCGTGGGTTTTAATTAGATCGGTGGAAATCCCTAGGGCGGCACCTCCGGAGAGAGGGCGCATAATTGCGTGGGGAAGAACTTCAGCGGGGACCCCCACTATATTAAGAGCCGGTGAAAGAACTGTAACCAGCACATCCATGGCACCCGAGGCGCGAAAAACGCTGATGGCCACCAGCATGGCCACAAGGTAGGGAATGGTTTTTATAGCCGTGCTAAAACCGGCTTCCGCTCCTTCAACAAAGGTCTCGAATACGTTTACTCTCCGCAAATGGGCTACCAGGGGAACAACTAAAAGAACTATGGGAATGGCCCAGCGCGACAGGTCGGATATAAGGGTAAACACTCTATTACCTCCCCTGGTTTCTGTAGATTGTTCTCAATAGCCTGTCAGCTATTATGGCCACGGTCATGCCGCAGGCGGTTGCGAAAATGGTGGTGCCTACTATTTGAGTGGGGTCCTGGGAGCCGTAAATTAACCGAATTCCTATTATGGTTGTGGGGATGAAGGTGATACAGGAAGTATTTAGAGCCAGAAAAGTGCACATGGCATCGGAAGCGGTTTTTTTATCGCCCCAGTTAAGTTTTTGCAATTCCTGCATGGCAATTAACCCCATGGGTGTGGCGGCATTGCCCAAGCCCAGGAGATTGGCGCTCAGGTTCATTACAATGGCTCCCATGGCCGGGTGGTCTTTGGGGACTGATGGAAACAAAAATCCTGTAATGGGCCGGACCAACTTTGCCAGGGCGCGAACCAGACCTGCCTTTTCTGCCAGTTTCATAATCCCCAGCCAGAAGGTAATAATTGCTATTAAATCTATTGCCGTACTGACTCCGGTCTGGGCTCCCTCCAGTGCTGCTTTGGCTACAACCTCTATGTGCCCCGTGAACGCCGCCACAAGTATGCCGGTTATCATCATAGCCAGCCATACATAATTAACCACGGACCAAGTCACCTGCCCCTCCAGAAAAGGTTTGCACGCGGCGAAAGCTCTTCCTCTCTGTTACTGTGCCATTACTACATTTATGAGGACAAGGTTTTATTTATGAAACAAAAAAAGGGATTACAAAACTAAAAGGAGTTGCCCCAAAGGGGCAACTCCCTAAAATCTAAGCTATAAACAGCATATCATTAGCAATTATATTTTACCTGGACCCCGGCGAGTAAAAACCCGGTGATTCATCCTCATTCTCTTTAATAATCCATCCCCGCCCGTATGCGGTAATCACATCGGAGCGGGTTATTAACCCAAGGATTTTGGAATTATCGTCGGGATCCACAGCCGGCAGGCGGCCAATATTGTACTCATCCATTTTTCTGACGGCCACGCTCAAGGGTTCATCCACCGTAACCACCACCAATTGCCGGCTGGTTATATTGTCGATTCTCTCGTCCTGCAGCCCTTTATCCATGGCTTCTTCCAACTCGTGCTGGGTAATGATTCCACACAACTTATTCTTTCCAGTAACCACAGGGAATCCCTGGTGCGGCGATCCGGATATTGACTTCCAGGCATCGGAAACCTTGAAGTCACCGGGTATCATTTCCAGAGTATCGGTCATTACATCCCTTACTAATACATTCTTAAGGACATCCGGGCGGCGGGCCGATTCTATATCCAGTCCCCTGCGAAGCAATTTAACCACGTAAATATTGTCATTATAAATACTTCTGGCCACCACCGAAGAAATAATACAAGTAACCATTAAAGGAAGGATAAGGCCGTAGTCATTACTCATTTCAAATAACATTATAATGGCGGTAATGGGTGCCTGGGCGCTTCCCGCGAAAACTCCTCCCATTCCCACCAAGGCATAGGCGGCGGGATTAACGGCTACAGCGGGAAACATGCTGTTGGCGATAAAACCGAATGTGGCTCCCAACATGGCACCCATAAATAATCCCGGGGCGAAGACACCGCCGGACCCTCCGGATCCCAAGGTAATAATTGTGGCCAGGAGTTTCAATACCACAAGCAAAGCCGTGGTGGCCAAAATCATTTTACCCGTCAGGGCCATTTCAATACTTTCATATCCCACCCCGAATACACGGATACCTTCAGGAAATGAAACTGCTATTATTCCGATCAAAAGCCCTCCAATGGCGGGTTTAAAATATTCGGGAACAAATTTTACGGAATCAAATATGTCTTCAGATTTATAGAGGGTTTTAATATATATAACTGCAAAAATAGCGCACAAAACCCCCAAGAGGGCGTAAAAAAGAAGCTCCATAGGATCATTTAGGGAGTATGCCGGAACATTGAAGGCAGGTACATCTCCCACAAAAATCCTTGCTATTGTGGCAGCGGTAACCGCGGAGAGAATGACCATTATTAAATGATTTCCGGTAAACTCTCCCAGAATAATTTCCAGGGAAAAAAGCACACCGCCTATGGGAGCATTAAAGGTTGCCGCTATTCCACCCGCAGCTCCGCAGGCCACCAGCGCCCTTAATTTACGGGGGGGAATTTTCAGTAACTGGCCGATGGTGGAGCCAATGGCAGAGCCGATCTGAACAATGGGACCTTCACGCCCCACAGAACCCCCTGAACCGATACAAATTGCCGAGGCCAGGGCCTTGACAATAACTACCCGGGGTCTTATTTTTCCGCCCCTGACAGCCACTGCGGCCATTACCTCCGGAACACCGTGCCCCTTTGCCTCCCGTGCAAAGAAATAGGTTAACGGTCCTACAATAAGGCCGCCCGCAACCGGTATCAAAATAATAAAAAAGCTTCCTAAAAAAGGAGATAAGATATTTTCCCCCTGGGTGAAGAACAGTTTCTTAAAAAATTCAATTAAATAACGAAAACCCACCGCGCCCAATCCGGTTCCCACACCGATTACCAGAGCCAGCAAAATACGCCTGGTATGGTTGGATATGGTGTTACCATGGTTTATGCTGCCATTACCCTGCATGTCACAATCCCTTCTCTTCCATAAATGTTATTTATAGTAAAAAGCAATTATTAATTTATTTTGCAAATTTCTACAAAAACTTTAGGTATTCCTGCCCAAGTTGTTTTCAATTTGCCAATTGACTGGATTAAAAAAGAATTTGATATTAGGGCATAAAAAAAGTGGGTATAAAACCCACTTTGCTTTATACGGGAGCTGTAGGGGACGGGGGAGGTTGAGTGTTTGTTTGGACTTGGGGTTGCTGCATGGAAGCCGTGTTATTGCCTTTGCTGCGCCGGTTAAACATGGATTGTACTTGGGACATAACCTGGGGAAACATATCTATCACCCGGTCCAGGGTGGCATTGCAATTTACAGGCAGCAAGCGGGTTTGACCGTTACCCACCACCAGAAAGCCCACGGGCTGAACAGAAACACCGCCTCCACTGCCGCCGCCGAAAAAGGGTATTGGTTCCTGGGTTTGGTTTCCCCCGCCTTCATCGCCGAAAGATTCGAATTCGCCGCCCCCGGCGCCGAATCCACAGGCCACCCTTGAAATGGGGATTATAATTGTACCATCGGGTGCTTCCACGGCTTCGCCCACCACGGTATTGACATCGGTCATTTCTTTAATACTTTCCATTGCTGTTTTCATGAGTCCTTCAATTGGGTGCTGGTCAGGCATATTGTTCACTCCCTGGGTTCACTCGGCTGAATAGCCAAATCTTGAGCATTATTAAAAAGCTAATAATAATATGACCGGGGCGTAGTACAAATATGCAATCGATTTCGGTGTTAAATATTTTTTGGTTAAACACCGGATTTATTTCCAGCCGCGGTAAATTTTCATGCTTCCCCGCCAGGCGGTAAAGGGTACTTGAAAACAAACCCTTTAACGTCCAAAGGGCGCCCACCGCCATCCCGGTGGCTGCGGCGTCTTCAAATCCCATTTGTGTTTCCCAGCGGAAGCCGGTAAGTTTTGTTTTCCGCGCCGTGTGAGTTAAAGCGGGGCGAAACAACCTCAGGTAATATAAATTGCGCCAGGATAACCGGTATAGCCGGGAGGGTGAAAGGGTTTGTTTCCGGCTGGCCACCGTTTTTTTTAGTTTGCTGGTTATTTTTGTTTTTATCTTTACCAGAGGGTTAAATGCCCTCCGGAGCGCCTGCAAGGAGGTCAGTTCCACCCTTACCGGTAAAAGCTCCCAAAAAAGTAGCAATTCTAAACCTGCATAGTCGTTTTGACCCTGACGCCGGTAAATAATCTTAATTTTTAACGGGGCAAAAATGAAAATAGATAATAGTACGATTAGGATTATGGAAATTGTTGGGACGATCATTGCATTACCCCCGGGAGGGAGTTATTTCTTCTTAACTTTGTATTATTTACAAACCGGTTACGGGTTATACTTACTTTTATCTCGCCGGAGCGGGCAACACCCTGCGCCCGCTCCTCGGCTTATAATTGTAATATTTTATTTATGCTCCGAATACGGCGGCTCTAACTTTTTCCATTGTTGATTCGGCTTCTTCCCGTGCTTTTTTCGCTCCTTCTGCCAGTATGTCATCCACATAGCCGGGGTCCTGGGCAATGCGCTGCCGTCGTTCCCGAATGGGACCGATTGCCTCATCAAGCTTGGTGACAAGCTTCTTTTTGCAGTCGGCGCATCCTATGCTACCCTGCCGGCAATCTTCTTCTATAACCGGTAGTTCCGGTGTGGTGTATATGCCGTGATATTTATGAACAACACATACGTCCGGGTTGCCGGGGTCTGTTTTGCGAACCCGTCCCGGGTCGGTAATCATAGCCCTTACTTTCTTTTGTAAATCACCCGGTTCCTCGGATATTGCTATGTCGTTTGCATAGCTTTTACTCATTTTGCGCCCGTCCACCCCCGGAAGCAATGCTGCCTGTGCCAGTTTGGCCTGCGGCTCGGGGAAAACCGTTTTATACAGGTGATTAAATCTCCTGCCGATTTCTCTGCATAATTCCAGGTGCGGCAGTTGATCTTCACCTACGGGAACAGTGTCCGCCCTGTATACCAAAATATCCGCCGCCTGGAGCACGGGATAACCCAAGAAGCCATAATTCATAATATCCTTACCCTTTTCCCGGTGCTGCCTAACCAGGTCCTTATACGTGGGGACCCTTTCCAACCACCCCAGGGGGGTAATCATGGAAAAAAGCAGGTGCAGCTCAGCGTGCTGGGGCACATGGGACTGGACGAATATAACGGCTTTTTCGGGGTCCAGACCGCTTGCCAGCCAGTCCACAACCATTTCACGGGTGTTGGCGTTAATATTACCGGATTCATCAAAGGAAGTGGTTAAGGCGTGCCAATCAGCAACACAGAAAAAGCACTGGTACTCCTCTTGTAAATTGATCCAGTTTTTCAGGACACTTAAATGTCCGATATGAAGCTTGCCTGTAGGCCGCATACCGCTAAGAATTCTACCACGACTCATTATGAAGATTGCTCCTTTCTATTAAACGAATATGTTTTCATTTATTAAGGTAATAGGATTCCGGCAATGGGGTTAATAAAGAATCCCAGTATTCGACCGATAACACCGGTAAATAAGAGCAATAGCAATATGATGGTACCGTACGTTTCCAAATGGTAAAGCCAGGGAGTATTTCCGGGTAAAATACCCGCAAGTATCTTTGAACCGTCCAGGGGAGGAATGGGAATTAAATTGAATACAGCGAGTATTATATTGATATAAACGGCCAGCCAGGCCATGTGGTATATTTCCGGCATGAAGCTGAAAAAACCCAGTCTCAGAAGTACCGCCAGAATTACCGCCAACAATATATTGGTAACCGGCCCGGCCAGTGACACGTACAGCATTCCCTGTCTAGGGTTCACCCTCAAGTTATAGGGATTAACCGGAACCGGTTTCGCCCAGCCGAAATGAAAGAATATGAGCATGAGGAAACCTATGGGATCTATATGCGCAATGGGGTTCAGGGTTAATCTGCCCTGGTAGCGAGCGGTGCTGTCTCCCAGGCGATCTGCAACCCAGCCATGGGCAAATTCGTGAAAAGTCAGTCCGATAAATATTCCCGGTAGAAGCAAAAGGGTTTGTCTCAAATCAAAATCAAACATTATTACTACTCTCCTTAAATTCCCGCAGGTAATTCCGGGCAAAGGTCTTTTCTTCCTCTTCCGTGGATATTTTCCCGTCTAGGCGCTCCTGCCATACTGCCTCCAAAACTTCACGGTAAATGGGACCCGGGGGATACCCCAGCGATTTAATAAATTTACCGTTGATGGTGGGCTTACTTCTCTTGATGGCCAGCAATATAGACTTGAATCTATCAACAAGCTTTTCATCCTTCAAGTTGGCCAGCAGCACCGGGTAAGATTCCTTGGGCAGGCTGAGAACCGGAACGGCCAGCTTGCTGGCGGTGGTACCTTCGGGCATGTTGCTGGTTGTCGCAACAATTTCTTCCCAGTTTGCTACCGTGGATAATATTTTATCGGTTCTTCGCTTGGCTAGATTGTACTTGGCGCAAATTTCAAGGCAGGTCTCATACCTGGTTTTATGGAGAACAGCTATTAAGTAAGGTAGCCATTTTGTGCGTGGTTCCTCAAAACCCCATGCTTTGACCAAAGATATGCAATCCGGTAACTTGTGCAAGGCCGAACGTACCGGTTCAAAATGGCAGCCGGGGAAAAGAAAAGGCCAGACCCCCAGTTCGTTCAGGCGCTCAAGCATTTTACCGGCGTTGGGTTCCGAAAGAATGTGCTTTATTTCCTCCCACAACCGGGCATTGGATACTTTATTCAGTACCCCCTGGTTAACAGCTTCAGTTAACAGTTTCAGCGTTTGGGGCTCAATTCCCATTTGGTATCTCTGCTCAAACCTTATGGCCCTCAGAATCCTGGTGGGATCTTCAATAAAACTCAAATTATGCAGTACGCGAATTAAACCCGTTAGCCCGTATTGCAAATCTTCGCGACCGCCGAAATAGTCCACCAGCTTACCGAAGTTATGACTGTTGAGGGATACGGCCATGGCGTTGATTGTAAAATCCCTTCTGTAAAGATCCTGTCTGAGGGAGGAGCTTTCCACCTTGGGAAGTGCCGCGGGATATTCGTAAAATTCCACCCTGGCAGTGGCCACATCTACTTTAAGGCCGTCGGGAAATTCTATTTCCGCGGTTCCGAACTTTTCGTGCTTCCTTACTTTGGCATCGCAAGTGGATGCCAGGGTCTGGGCCAGCAATATGCCGTTACCTTCCACCACCAGGTCAACGTCCAGATTATCCGCCCCCAGCATTATATCCCTTACTATGCCTCCGGCGGCATATATGTTATATCTCAAGTCATCGGCTATTTTACCCGCCTGTTTTAGTATATTCCATATGGAAGGTGAAAGACTGCGTTGCATTAAATTGCTTACATTATTGTAAAAGGCGGTTTGCTTAGAATTTGTATAAACTGTACGGTGCCGGGCCTGCACTTCACCGTGGAGTGTACGCAATAAATCGGTACGGGAAACGATACCCACCAGCCTGCCGTTTGAAGTTACCGGCAGTCTCCCGATATCGTGTTCAATCATTAATTCCTGCACTTCGGATACAGGTGTCATTTCCGACACGGTAATTACATTATTAGTCATGAAGCCCTTTACAGGTGCGTGTCCCAGGCCGTGGTGGTGGGCTTTTTCCACATCCCTACGGGAAATGACCCCCACCACTTTACCGTTATCAACTACGGGGAGCCCGGTATGACCGTAACGGAGCATTATCTGGTTTGCTTCGGCTATGGTGGTTGAGGGGACCACTGACTTAACCGGGCTGGACATTAGATCCGAGGCCAGCAAAGGGGCCTGTACCTTACTTTGAATTACCTTTAGCAGTTCCTCTGCCACATCATCTACGCCTTTGTACTTAACGGTTGCCGAAGCCGCTTCTGCGTGACCCGCCCCCCCGAAGGGTAAAACTATATCCTTAATATTTACCTGAGCTACATTACTGCGCCCAACTATGTGTACCCGGTCTTCCATTTCCACCACGGTAAATATGGCATCGGGCCTCTCGATTTCTGCCAGGGTGTGGGTAAGGGGAGCCAATCCCACAATGAATTCATCCACTTGAGCTTTGGCTAGCAGAATTTTAACTCCCTTGACGGAATGATGCTCAGCCGAAACAACCAGGTCTTTTAGTAATGCCTTTTGCTCGTCAGTTAAAGGACGGCCAAGGAAATCGGCAACCACCGAGAGACGGGCCCCCTGTTCCGCCAAATACGCGGCGGCAAGGATGTCCCTTACAGTGGTATTGGTAAATAGAAGTGACCCTGTATCACCATATATACCCATCATCATGATGGTTGCCTCCAGCGGGTTGATGGAAATATTGTCTTGTTTAATTTTTTCCACCAGAAGGGTAACTGTGGCTCCCACTGTATCCACTACTTCCACCGAGCCCCTTAAATCCCCCGGAGCCCAGGGATGATGATCGTATATATGTATTTCTACGTCATTACGGACAATATTTCCGAGTTTTCCCAGGCGGCGGGGGGTCTTGGTATCGACAACTATTAATTTTTCAATCTGATTCACATCAATATTCTTGACGTTTTGGATGGCCAGTGTATCCTTGTGCAGGGCCAAAAATTCTTCCACATTGCGGGAAAGTTTTCCCGGAAAGACAAGAATAGCTTCGGGATAAAGTTTTTGGGCAGCCACTGCCGCGCCCAGGCCGTCGAGATCGGTATTGGTATGAGAAGTTATTACTTGCATGTAAATAAAAGCCTCCGCTAGATTACTATGTTGGTACCAAATAAAGGTATTATATCATACAGGTAAATAGAATTGAAGCGCCTGGTAAGGCGCTTCAATAATCAATACAACTTATTAATATTTAAGTCAAGTATGAAAGCCTCTAACTTTCCTTTCGATTACTCAATATTCGGCAGTGAACCCAATGCCTCCTGCAGATCGTTATCGGAAAGCTCCAGGTCTTCCAATTTACCGGAGAAATAGGCATCGTAAGAGGGCAAGTCCAAATGACCGTGCCCGCTGAGGTTAAATAAAATTGTCCTGCTTTCTCCTGCTTCTCTGGCTGCCAAAGCCTCGTCCACGGCGCCGCATATGGCGTGGGCGGATTCCGGGGCGGGTACTATGCCTTCGGATTTGGCAAACAGTACGGCAGCTTTAAAGATGTTTGACTGCCGGAGACCCCTGGCTTCGATAATACCGTCTTTGTACAGCTGGCTTACCAGTGGTGAGTCTCCGTGATAGCGCAGACCGCCGGAATGGATTCCGGGGGGCATAAAGCCGGCTCCCAGGGTATACATGGACAACAGCGGTGTGAGACCGGCGGTATCGCCGAAATCATACCCGAATTTACCTTTGGTCAATGTGGGACAGGCACTGGGCTCAGTGGCCACCAGCCGTACCTTGGCCCCATTTACCAGCTTGTCATGAACGAAGGGGAAGGCCATTCCTCCGAAGTTGCTTCCTCCGCCACAGCACGCAATTACCACATCCGGGTAATAACCGGCTTTGGCCATTTGAGCCTTAGCCTCCTGCCCGATAACGGTTTGATGCAGCAGCACATGGTTAAGTACGCTGCCCAGGGCGTAGTTTGTATCATCGCGTCCTGCAGCCACTTCAACAGCTTCACTGATGGCAATACCGAGGCTTCCGGGGGAATCAGGGTATTTTTCCAGTGCTCTTCTGCCCGCTTCGGTTTCTTCGCTGGGACTGGGCACCACATTGGAACCGAATATTTTCATCATGGAACGACGGTAAGGTTTCTGCTGGTAACTAACCTTAACCATGTATACTTTACATTCCATACCAAAAAAGTTACAGGCCTGGCTAAGCGCAACACCCCATTGTCCCGCTCCGGTCTCGGTTGTTAACCTTTTAATTCCGCCTTCCCGGTTGAAATACGCCTGGGGAACCGCGGTGTTCAATTTATGACTGCCCGCGGGGCTTACCCCTTCGTATTTAAAATAAATACGGGCAGGGGTGTCCAGGGCTTTCTCCAAGCGCCTGGCCCGAAATAGCGGAGAAGGCCTCCACAAACGATAAATTTCCTGAATTTCTTCCGGAATCTCTATCCAGCGTTCCTGAGTGACTTCCTGCTTTATCAACTCCATTGGAAAAATGGCTGAAAGATCCTCCGGTCCTACCGGCTGTTTGGTAGCCGGGTTGAGTGGGGGTTTGGGTAGATTGGGCATATCGGCCTGGATATTGTACCAACTGGTGGGAACCTCTTTATCTGTGAGCAATATTTTTGTCTCACTCATCTCATCAAACTCCTCTCTTCTCATAATTTCATTGTGATAAATGCATCATGAGGGAATTTTAGCGTATTTGACGAGATTTTGCAAGGGATAATTTGCTAGCTTATTTTTTCCGAGCGTTCTACGCTGTTGCTCCATTTTCCGCAGCGGTCTCCCCACCTGGCAATAACTTCATCGGAGGCGTAAATCTCCACTACCTCGCAAAGGTTGGGACAACCACTGCATTCAAACCCCCCGGCATGGTATTTTGTTTTAGCTACGGAAAACCCTTTGAAGCTGCTCCGCCCTGTTTTCAAGGTTTCCTCCCGGGCCAGTACCGCGGCGCCCAGCGCGCCCATAACATTATAATGCCGGGGTACTGTAACTTCGAAACCCAGAGCCTTTTCAAAGGCCCTTTTCATGCCTACGTTTGCCGCAACGCCTCCCTGAAATACTACAGGCGCCAATATTTCTTTTCCCTTGCCAACGTTATTCAGGTAGTTCCTCACCAGGGCCTCACACAATCCCGCCAGAATATCCGGCAAATTGTATCCCAGCTGCTGTTTATGGATCATATCGCTTTCGGCAAATACTGCGCACCTGCCGGCAATTCTAACCGGTGTTCCGGCCTTGAGAGCGTTGGAACCAAACTCCTCAATGGGGATATTCAGGCGTGACGCCTGTTGGTCCAAAAAGGAACCGGTTCCGGCGGCGCAGACGGTGTTCATGGCAAAGTCCGATACCACTCCGTTGCGGAGGATAATTATCTTTGAATCCTGGCCCCCTATTTCCAGAACGGTTTGCGTCCCGGGAACCAGGGTGGAAGCAGCAACCGCGTGAGTGGTGATTTCATTTTTAATTATATCGGCTCCTGTAATGATCCCCGCCAGGTGGCGCCCGCTTCCCGTGGTTCCCACTCCGCTTACGGTCACCTTTGCAGGCAGGTTGGCCGCCATTTTTTGCAGTCCCTTTTGCAGAGTAAGAATGGGCTGACCATTGGTCCGCAGGTAAAGGGATTCAATTACCCGGGATTGTGCGTCAATCAAAACAAGATTGGTACTTACGGAACCAACATCAATACCTAGGTAAACTTTCATTCAAGCCAGCACCTCTTTTGCCAGTTTTTTTCGATTCAGCAAATCCACGAAGGCTTCCAGGCGGGTTACAGTACCTGCCTCGCCGGACTGCTCGTCCACTACGAGGGTGAGCACCGGAATACCCAAGTCAGTACTTACACCGGGAAGAATACTCTGTGCCACTATTTCGGGCATGCAGGTAAAGGGCAATAACTGGATTACTCCATCATAACCCTGCCGAGCATATAACACTGTACTCCCTATACTTTCTTGTCCATGCCCGCCCACAAAATAATTTAAGTACGGGGGAGCGGCGCGCCGGGATTCTTTGCTGCTGCGTTCCCCTTTTACCAATCCCATAAAAAGGTGGTCGTTTATCCACTCGCTGAGGTATATGGAACGGTCCACTTCCACACCCATCCGGCCCAGGCGTCTTTCCAGCTCGAAATTAGTGAATGGCTCCAAAAGTGTGTAGATTTCTCCCACAATACCAATCTTGACCACAGGGCTATTTTCATCAACGGCAACTTGATTCAAAAGCTCCAGCGCCATCGCTTCAGCCCGCGGCATTTCTCTGGAATCTTCAGCGTCAATAATCTGTTGAAGGGCTTTCTTAAAGGCTCTGTCGGTGGACCCGGGTACCCTTTCCCGGGGACGCAGCCAGTGAGCCTTCCTTTCCAGCCCGTCTATGGCCCTTGCTTTCATATAACCGAAGCGAATGGCTTTAATAACTTGCCACCAGGGACGGTGGCCCGTAACATAACGAATTCTTCCTAGAAATTCGGCTATATGTTTTTGGGGCGGTTCCACCACAATAAGTTTGTAGTTGTATCCCAGATCCCGGAGAATAGCGTACTGAACCTGGGCATAATAACCGAAGCGGCACGGTCCGCAACCGCCGGCCATCAGGATGGTATCCGCTCCCTTTTCGGCGGCTTCCATAAAGTTTCCCAAATTAAGCTTTAATGGCATGCAGGCAAATTCCGGTGAGTGTTTGGTTCCCAGTATTAATGTCCTTTTTGTTGTAGGTGGGGGCTCCTGTACATCCACTCCCAGGTATTCCAGCATGGCCTTCATACAAACCCATAGATATCCCATGTGCGGAAAGGTTACTCTCATTTTCCCTTACCCCCCTTTATCCTGCTTTCCAGTGCACCATATCCAAAAAGGCTTCCAACCTGGTTATAATGCCGGCTTCTCCCGTATGCTCATCCAGTGTGAGTTTAAGAAAGGGTATGGGCCTGGTTCTTTGTATGTGCCTCTCGATAAGTTCCACCGTAAGGGCGTCAGGCCCGCATCCGAAGGATGTTACCAGAATCATTCCGTTTATATTGGGATCCGCCAGGAAATGAAAGGCCGACCCAATGGACTGTTGGCCCAGGGTCCAGAAGAGCTTTTTAGGTAATGCCGAGGCCCGGTATCTAATTGTTTCCTCCGGTAGAGTCTCGGCGGTAACAACATTTACACCTAATTTTTTCAGCCTTTCAATAATATCCATGCTGATATGCCGGTCATATATATTATAGGAATGTCCTATTAATGCTATGGTGGGACCGGGAGAAATAACTTCCTCTTTCACCGGTTCTCGTTTTTCCATACGCATAGCCTTTTCGGGCATAATATTCTGCCGCAGCAGTCCCTGATATTCTGAGAGTGATTTACGGGCAGCATTATATGCCCGGTTGATCTTTACCGGGTTGGAACAAAAAATGCTTCCCATTTCTCGAAAATTCCTTTGGGCGCTGCTCCGGGGATGGTAAAGATTAATGGCGGTATCAATAACATTGGGTAAATTGGGTATAGTATTCTTTACCATGTCAGGAAAGCCGAGAAATTTAGGACAAATATATTCCCGGGGAACAAGACTCACCATGCGGGGTAAAAATATGTAGTCGACTTTATCACACAGTTCAATTACGTGCCCCATGGCTAATTTGATGGGTAGGCAGGCCTCATCAACACAGTTTTTTAACCCGTTTTCCAGGATTTTTTTATTGGTTGGCGGAGAGACTACCGTGTCCACGCCGGTTTTATTGAAAAAAGTGTTCCACAGGGGAAAGAATTCATAATAAAGCAGTGCCCGGGGTATCCCCACTGTCGGTTTCATGCTAACCTCCCATTGGTGGAAATTATCCAGAATTATATTTTTAATAGCTCGTAAAACAATGAACATACGTTGCACCTTTAAAGGCGCAAGGACATTTGTGTCACTTGAATAGTATGGGCAGGTCAAAAGAAAAATATACCTGCTGGTCTTACCCTGCTGTGACTGGTGAGTCTTATTTTTGGACTGTTTACCGGGTAAAGGGTGACTTAAATACCGGCTTTGAATATTATGGGTAAAAAACAAGGGAGGTGAAGGGGCTCTACAAATACGGCCCCGGGGTTATGAAAAGGCTGTTTTATTTTGTAATTACGGCTTGCATATCCACAGGCATTGTAAGCTATTTAGCCCCTTCCCGGGATATTGCGTTGCAATGGCTGCCAGGGGTTTTGGGGATACTTTTGCTGGTTTTCGGTGGCAGGGACCTTTATCTTTACTGGCTTACTCACCAGGCCCAGCGGGCCTCCAACAGGGGTGATCAAAAACTGGTCAAAAAGTATTACCATAAGATTTACAGTCTTGATCCCAACGGCTATTTGGGAAAATTTTCCATGGGGGTCATTCACTGTATCAACGGTTACTGGGTGCATGCCCTGGCGAGCTTTCGTGAAGCCTTGAGATTACGCCCGCACAATCTGCATACCGTTTTTAATATTTCTATCTGCCTGTTGCGGCTGGAAAGGTATAAGGAAGCTTTAAGTTACCTCACTTATTTGGCCTCCAAAAAGCCACGCTGGTCCTTTGTATTTGGGGCAATGGGGGAAGCACATTACCACTTGGGGGATTATTCAGAGGCTTGTGCCTGTCTCCAGTGGGAATTGTTCTTTAACCCGGGCAATGATACTGCGCGGCAGTTACTGGCATTGGCCGTGGAGGCCAGGAATAAAGCAGCATAAAGAATAAGGAGCGGCTTTGCAGCTCCTTATTCTTTACCCTGCTCTTGAGTGAGCGCTTCCTCGGAGCGGGAAGCACCCTGCGCTCACTTACTCGGGCATTTGATTGTATGAGCTCACTCCGCTCCGGGCGGCTGCATAACTCGCTTCGCTCAAACAGGATTCGCCGCTGATCCTCCGCTCCGTTCGCTCTTAGACACATTGGCTTTCGCACATAAGAGGTTGCTCCGCAACGGCAAAGCTATTATGACCTTGTTCCGACAGGTTTCGATGCCGTTGCCGTCACGTATGTTCGCTCCGGTGGTTATCTATTCATTGCTATGCAAAAAGAAAGATTAACCACGTTAATTTGTCATAAATCTTGGGAGCGGCTTTGCCGCTCCTTTATTTGCGCCCTCGAAATCTTCCTTTTTCCGGTTTTTTGGCGGGGGCGGGGAGGTGCTTTCTTCCCTGCCTGTCACGGTCCAATGTTTTCAGGGCACCAAAACGGGTGTTGGTTAATGGTACCGGGGTGCGAACCAGTAATGAGCCCAGGGCTTTTATGTCCAAGGGAATTAAAGGCCACAGGTAGGGAACACCAAAGGAGTGCCGGGTGGCCAGCCAGAGAATTAGTATTACCGTACCCCCGATGAACCCGGGCAGGCCGAAGCCGAAGGTTACTACTATCAGGCCCAAACGGGCAAGGCGGTTGGCCATGCTCAGTTCATAACTGGGTGTTAAGAATGTGCCAATGGCCGCGGCTGCGGTATACATGACAACTTCCGCATTAAATAACCCCACGGTGACGGCCATTTCCCCGATGAGCAGTGTAGCTATCAAACCCGCAGCGGTGACCAGCGCTGTAGGTGTGTGTATAGTGGCCATTCGGATCAGGTCTACAGCCACTTCAGCAATGAGAAATTGAACGAAGATGGGTATCTTCCCTATTTTATCGGGACCAATAAATTGCAGGTTCCTGGGGAGAAGTTCGGGGTGTAATACCACCAGCATCCAGAGGGGGAGTAAAAATACCGATACAATTATTCCTAAAAAACGAATCCAGCGCAGGTAGACACCTATGGACGGGCTTTGCCGGTATTCCTCGGCGTGCTGCACGTGATGGAATAATGTGGCCGGTGTTATAATTACGCTGGGAGATGTGTCCACCAGCAGCAGTACATGTCCTTCCAATAGATGAGCCGCGGCTACGTCGGGTCTTTCTGTATATCGTACCCTTGGATAGGGGTTCCAGTAGTTACCCGGTGAAATTAGTTCCTCCACTGCCTTTTCGGCCATGGGAAGACCGTCTATATAGATATTTTCCAGTTTTTCCTTGATGCACTTAACAAGCTCCGGGTTTGCAATATCTTCAATATAGCTTATGCAAATGTCGGTTTTAGAGCGGGTGCCTGCTTGGGCGTACTCCATGCGCAATTTGGGATCCCTGAGTCTCCGCCGTATAAGGGCAGTGTTGAAGACCAGTGTTTCAGTGAAGCCATCTCTGGGCCCCCTGACCACCTTTTCCAGATCCGGCTCGGTGGGTGTTCGCCCGGGATAGGTGCGCACGTCTATAACAATGCCCGTGCTTATCCCATCCACAAGCATCACCAGGGGACCGGACAATACCTTTTCGGCAACATCCTCCAGGTTTTGAGCAGGATCCACTTCGGCATAATTAATATGCCTTTGCATTAACTTTGTAAAGGCATCCACTGAGAGGTCGTCCCGGCCCAGTTGGCTTAGATTGCGCTGGATAAGGGTCATTAATTCCGCATCCATAAAGGCGTCAATAAAGATTAATGCCGCCCGCCGCTCACCTATCATTATTTCACGTTTTATAAGATCAAAATTTTTGTCCAGGGCCAGTTTTGAATCCAGTAAGGACAAGTTTTCATCCAACCGTTTACTCAGGGGGGTCTTGTTTTCAACAGCTGCTTGAGCCACTGTATCCATTCCTTTCCAGTATTATCTTAAGGGCCTTTGTCGTCAGCGGCGCTCCGCATTTGTAATCATCCATTCCGTCCATTTTACCTATATCCCCTATTCCCACCACCACGGGGGGTGAAACGGAGTTTAAAATATCCACGGTATCTCCCACTAACCGTGAATCCGGCTCATCTATTTCAAAGCCGTATTTATCCACCGGAGAACCGGTAATATTGCCGTTCCTGTCAATGGAGCAATCCACCTCTGTTCCCGCTGCTCCAACTGTATTCGAGGCAACTGCCAGCACTCCCAGTATGTTGATGTCAGCGTGGCAGGCAATGTGTTCCAAAGCAGACTCGCCTTTACCGCAACCGTCATCGCCGCGGTCGTCGACCATAATAATTACGGGATCGTGTGGGGTACTCTTTATTAGTTCAACCAATTCAGGACCGCCAAGCCAAGTTGGATTACCCGCGGAAAGGGAAATACAGCGCCCTCCTATATTGGCGGCTGCTATCTCCACAGCCTGATTAGCGGATCTGTCACCGTCGGTTACTATTATTACATTTCTTTTTTCCATCATTTTATGCCTTCGGTTTGAAGGCCAGGGCCACCAGGTAACCAAAGACAACGGCCGCAGTAATTCCCGCGGCGGCGGATGTAACCCCCCCGCTGAAGGCACCTAGCAGACCATTTCTTCGCACCTCCTCTATGGCTCCCTGGGCTAAAGTATGCCCGAAACCCGTCAGGGGAACGGTTGCTCCGGCTCCGGCAAAATCCACAAGGGGCTGGTAGATCCCAATGGCACTCAGGATCACACCGGTGGTGACAAAGCCCACTAGAATATGCGACGGTGTTACTTTATAATCTGTAAGATCCATTAACAGTTGAGCCACCACACAAAGCAGTCCTCCTATTATAAAAGCTTTGACAAAGATCACAGCGAATACCCTCCTAGGCCGTTTCCATTACAACGGCATGTGCAATACCCGGAATATTTTCACCCTGGCCGGTTGCCAGGGGGCTAAATAACGCCCCGGTTCCTATTCCCAGAACTCGCTTAAATTTTCCCGAGTTTAACTGTTGAACCAGGTGCCCGCAAGTTACCACAGCCGAGCAGCCGCAACCGCTGCCACCGGCGTGGGTATCCTGGTCGGGACTGTAAATGAGTATACCGCAGTCTGTAAACCGTTCTCTAATATCGAATCCCTTTTGTAATAAAAGCTCTTGGGCCAGTTTTTTGCCGTAAACCCCCAGATCGCCGGTGATGATCATATCGAAGGCAGATGGATCGGCGGCCGTATCCGAGAGGTGAGCCGCTATGGTGTCAGCGGCCGCGGGAGCCATTGCCGACCCCATGTCCATGGCATCGCCCTGTCCCAAATCTATGGCCTTTCCCACTGTGGCGCGGGTAATTCTCGGTCCCTGTCCCTGAGCAGCCAACAGCATGGCGGCACAACCGGTTACAGTCCTCTGTGCCGTCATGGCTTTTTGTACCCCTTGTTCCACCGGAAAGCGATGTTGTCTTTCCGCGGTGGCATAATGGCTACCTGTTCCCACCAGCACGTATTGGGCAAAACCCCCGTCAATGAGCACGGCACCCAGAAGCATGCTTTCGTACATGGTGGAACACGCGCCGTATAAACCTAAAAAGGGAATACCCAGTGCCTTGGCGGTGTAATTGGCGCTGATTATTTGGTTCAACAGGTCACCGGCCAGCATATAATCCACTTGTGAAGGATTCATACCGGCCTTTTGCAGGCTCATGTTCATAGCTTTCTCGAGCATCCGCCTTTCAGCTTTTTCCCAGGTCTTTTCCCCGTAATGATCATCCTCAATAATTTTATCAAAAAAGGATGCCAGGGGACCTGCCCCCTCTTCCGGGCCTACGATACTCGCCGTTGATATTATGACAGGCGGGTTGTTGAAATCTATTGTTTGGTGCCCCGTTTTTTTGGGAGCGGTCATAATATTCCTCCTATAGAACCAGGTAATAAATTAATCCTGCCAGCCAGGCGGCAATTATGCCGTATACCAAAACCGGACCGGCAACGGTGAATAATTTTGCCCCGACGCCCATTATAAGGCCTTCGGTCTTATATTCCATTGCCGGGGAGACCATTGCATTGGCAAAACCGGTAATGGGAACAATTCCACCGGCACCACCCAGCTTTGTGATTTCATCGTAATAGCCCAGTCCGGTGAGCAGGGCAGCCAGAAAGACAAGGGTGGAAGCTGTGGCCGCCCCCGCCTCATCCATGCTTAATCCCCGGGCGGAAAAAAAATTTAGTATAAATTGGCCCACTAGACAGATGGTGCCACCCACAACAAAGGCCCAAAACACATTCCTGGCTATTGTGGGCTTTGGATTGATGCGTTTAACCATTTTTTTATATTGTTTGATACGCGTTTCTGTGGGTTGTGAATCCTTTACTTCTTCCAATGCTTAATCCCCCTTCCCTTGAGGATTGTTTGCTTATTTTTTTGCTGGCAGGGGAAATTTACGGCTGTTTTGCATTTGTATTATGTGTTTTTGCAATTGTTTTATGCGTATTATTTTATGCGTATTAAACGTTAACGAAAAAAAACAACCCCATTTCTTATGGAATGGGGTTAATTGTCACCGCCGGTCATTAGGCTTCTTAGTTTTGTTAGTGCTTGGCGTTCCAAGCGGGATACTTGTACCTGGGATAAACCAAGGCGCTGGGCAATGTCACCCTGGGTTTTATCCTCAAAGAATCGCCAGAGGAGTATTTGCCGGTCCCGTTCTGGTAGATTTTTGAGCAACTGTTTGACCGAAATTTTGTCCAGCCACGGGGAGTCTCCCCCATTATCATCACTGAGCTGGTCCAGAAGGTAAATGGGATCTCCTTCGTCCTGGTGCAGGGTTTCGTAAATGGAAGTGGGAATTTGTGACGCTTCCATTACGTTTACAACTTCTTCCTTACTCATTCCCAGTTCATCCGCAACTTCATGTATGGACGGTTCCCTACCCAGTTTTGCCGTTAACCGCTCCCTTGATTGCTGTACTTTGTAAGCGGATTCCTTGACTGACCTGCTTACCTTTACCGGATTGTCATCACGCAAAAAACGCCGGATTTCTCCCACAATCATGGGAACTGCATAGGTAGAGAATTTTACATTATAGGAAAGGTTAAATTTATCGATGGCCTTCATTAGACCGATGCAACCAATCTGAAAAAGGTCTTCCAGCTCATACCCCCGGTTTTGGAACCGCTTTACTAAGTTGAAGACCAGTTTCAGGTTACAATTTACCAGCCTTTCCCTGGCGTGCTCGTCACCCGACTGGGCCCGGGCCAGCAGGTCCCGCATTTCCTCATCCCTTAAGAGGGGAAATTGCGGTAAATTCATTTCCAATAATCTGCTGCTCATTTTATCTCCTCTACCGGCAGGACTGCGCCGCTTTTGAATTGGTGGGAACCCTTCTGATTAAGGTAACCGTTGTTCCCTCACCGGGGGCGGATTTGACATCTATATGTTCAGAAAAGGATTGCATAAATACAAAACCAAGTCCCATTCTCTCCGGGTCGGTGGTATAACCTGCTTCCATAGCCCGCTCCACATCTTCAATACCCTTTCCGTAATCTTCTATAGAAAGGGTTAATGCTTGCCCGTCAATAGAAGCATATATTTTTACTGTCTTGCCGGGAGAGTTATCATACCCATGGATTATTGAGTTACCCACTGCTTCAGATACCATCACCTTTATTTCTTCCAGATCATTTAAAGTAAAATCCAACTGGGAGGCAAAAGCCGCCACAGCAACGCGCGCAAAGGAAACATTCTCCGGTAATGCGGAAAATTCAATGGTTAATTGATTTGAATCGGTCAATTTAAACTCCCCCTTTCACCCTATCTTCCCAAGGGCCTCACCGGTGGATGAAAATTCCTCCATAATCCGTAAAAGGCCGGAAAGTTCGATAATACTTCGAACATGGGGCTTGGCGCCGGACAGGTATACCTTGCCACCGGCTTTGGAAACTCGTTTGTATCTCCCCAAGAGTACCCCCAGGCCGGAACTGTCAATAAAATTCACATTTGATAAATCCACAACCAAATTGAGAGCTGCCGTTTCCTCAATCTTTTTGTCCAGTGCATCGCGGAGCCTGTCAGCAATATTCAAGTCTAAATCGCCGTATAAATACACCACAAGTGTTTGCCCGTCAATACTTGTTTCCAGTTCCATCCGGTCTCCCCCTTGCCTGAAAGTCTATTAAAAGCCACTATAAAATAAAGGATAAAAGCTTTTTGTTAAATGTTACCAGAATTATTGTTAATTGGCAAGGTGGCATTCAATAAAAAAGACAGGCAAGCCTGTCTTTTAGAAAAGTTTTAATTATATGTGTTCCTGAGTACTTTGTGCATTTGCTTCCAAACCGAAGCTTCAGGAACTGAGTTTTCAGCCACAAGGGGAATGGTGGTAACTTCAAGACCATCCTTCATGATTACATAGGACCCTATCTCCTGTCCCTTTTTTATGGGCGCCGTTACTTCCCGGGAAGCCCGAACGGAACCGTGAAAGCCTTTATCTTGTCCTTTGGGAACAACAACTCCTGCTTCCTTGGAAGTAACCAGCCCCAATTTACCGGTCGTTCCCTTATTTACGCTGATTGTTTCAACGCGGGCACCGGCATCTTGCAGTTTTACCATTTGATACTGGGCAAACCCGTAGTTGAAAAGCTTAATGGACTCCCGAAAATGGCTTCTGGTTTCAGGGGTTCCCAGAACCACCGCTATAAGCCTCATACCTTCCTTTTGGGCTGAAGATGCCAAACAATATTTGGCCTCATTGGTCCAGCCTGTTTTGCCGGCATCTACGCCGGGATACCATTTAAGAAGTTTGTTTGTATTCCAAAGCTTGAATTCGCCGCCCCTGAGATCGTATTCATAAATTGAGGACAGTTTTCTGAACAAAGGATATTTCAAGCATTCCTTTAGGATGACGGCCATATCATAGGCCGAGGTGTAGTGATTTTCAGCGGGCAGTCCCGTTGTGTTAACAAAATGGGTGTTCTCCAAGCCCAACTTCTGGACCTTATCGTTCATCATTTGTACAAAACTCTGTTCCGAACCGGCAATCTGCTCCGCCACCGCTACACTGCAATCGTTGGCAGATCCTACGGCAATGGAGATTAACATTTCTTCAACGCTCATTTCTTCCCCGGGTTCCAGGTATACCTGTGACCCGCCCATGCTTGCAGCGTTTTCGCTGGTAACGATGGTATCTGATAGATCAAGTTTTCCCTGTTCCACTGCCTCCACCGCCAGAAGAAGGGTCATTAGCTTGGTTACACTGGCCATGGGGAGTTCCTTGTGGGGCTCTTTGGAGAAAAGAACCTGTCCTGATACATAATCCATTAATATTGCCGATTCCGCTGTGGTTTCCAGCGGCGGTGCAGTATTCTCCGGGTTGGCAAAAGCAGGAAAACTAACCAGTAAACATATTGCCAGCAGAATAATAGTTACTCTTTTAACCATTGTAATCCCCCTTGGAATTTGTCTAGGGATATTATGTTAAGGGGGGCCAAAAGTTATGCACCACCGGCTTGTGTAATTGGGGTCAGGCCATTAACTTATTAATTTATTAATTTTTTTTCATCCTTCTGCCGGTGCCGCCGTATAGCTGCATAGGCGTATATCTGTGCGTTGTGGAGTAATCTTCTTGAGTTATTTTAGTTAACAATATCGTGAACCAGGCCGGCTTGCTCCGGTGGTTGTTCGGAATACCGGTAAGCCGTGGTTAGAAGTTGTTTGGCCTCCTCCAATTTTGCTTCATTGTTAAAATGCAAAATAGCTATAGTTTCATCCTTTTGGACTTTATCTCCCACCTTCTTGGTAACCACAATACCCACTGCGGGGTCAATAGAATCTTCTTTTGATTCCCTACCGGCTCCCAGCAGCATTGCTGCCCTGCCCACTTGCTCCGCGTTTATGGCGGAAATGTAACCGGAAACCGGTGATGTAACCCGGTAAATTTCTCTGGCTTGGGGCAATTTTTCCGGCTCACTTAAAACAGCGGTATCGCCACCCTGGAAACTAATCATTTGCTCGAACTTCTCCAGGGCTTTTCCGCCGGTAAGGAGTCTTTGCAGTTCCTTCCGGGCTTCTGCCCGGGAAGCTGTAATTTTGCCCGCCACCAGCATGTGACTGCCAAGTTCCAGGCATAATTCAACAAGATCCCGGGGACCCTCACCCTTTAAAGTGTTTATTGCCTCATTCATTTCCAGGGCGTTGCCCACAGCGTTACCCAGGGGCTGATCCATATTTGTTATCATAGCAATGGTTTCCCGCCCGGTGGCCTTGCCTGTTTCCACCATTGTGCGGGCCAGTATCCGGGCTTTTTCCAAGGATTTCATAAAGGCGCCGCTGCCAAATTTTACATCCAAAACAATGGCATTGGCTCCCGAAGCAATTTTTTTACTCATTACACTGGAAGCAATAAGAGGGATGCTGTCCACTGTACCGGTGACGTCCCTGAGGGCATACAGCTTTTTATCAGCAGGAGCAAGTTCCCCTGTCTGTGCTGCCACCGCCACTTTAATATCTTTGACTTGTTTTAAGAAACTTTGGGGCGGCAAGGAAACATTGAATCCCGGAATTGATTCCAGTTTGTCAATAGTGCCGCCGGTATGGCCGAGTCCCCTGCCGCTCATTTTAGCCACCGGTACCCCCGCTGCCGCCACAAGGGGGGCCAGAACCAGTGTGGTCTTGTCCCCGACGCCACCGGTACTGTGTTTATCGACTTTAATGCCGGGGATGGATGATAAATCCACTACTTCCCCGGATTCAACCATGGCTATGGTTAAATCTGCCGTTTCCCGGGGTGTAAGCCCGTTAAAGAATATGGCCATTAAAAGCGCCGATACTTGATAGTCAGGGATACTGCCACTTGCGTATTCCCTGATGAAGAAATTTATTTCCTCCGGGGTAAGTTCGTGGTTATCTCTTTTTTTGACAATGATGTCATACATGCGCATTAGTGTTTTACCCGCCTTTTATCCGTTTTGTGGTTAGCACATCAATTACTCTTTCAGAATGTCCCTTGCAAAGCTTTTGCCCCGGGGCCAGGAAAGCCCGAAAAGATCGGCAATGGTTGCTGCCACATCGGCAAAGGTCTGCCGGGTTCCCAACCTGGTTCCGGGCTTCACGGCTTTTCCGTATACAATTAAAGGCACATATTCCCGGGAGTGGTCGGTGCTGAGGGTGGTGGGGTCGCACCCGTGGTCCGCAGTTAAGATTAGGATTTCATCCGGGCCCAGGGCATCCATTATTTCCGGCAGTCTTTTGTCAAAGGCCTGCAGTGCCTCCGCGTAACCCCGGGGATTGTTACGGTGGCCATAGACGGAATCAAAATCAACAAGATTGGTAAATATCAATCCCTTCATGTCATCGCGCATGAAGTTTAGTGTTTGATCCACACCGTCCATGTTGCTCTTTGTATGAACGGAACGGGAAATACCCTCGCCGGCAAATATATCTTCAATTTTACCCACGGCGGCAACATCCAGGTTATTATCCTGCAGGAGGTTTAATACCGTTTTCTCAGAGGGTTTCAGGGAGAAGTCATGCCGGTTTGCGGTTCGCTGAAAGGAACCGGGTTTCCCGGTAAAGGGACGCGCTATAACCCTCCCTACAGCATGCTCTCCCGTTAATATTTCCCTGGCTGCTTTGCACATATTGTATAGATCTTGCACCGGAATTACTTCTTCGTGGGCGGCTATTTGGAATACACTATCAGCTGATGTATATACAATGGGGCTTCCGGTCTCCATGTGTTGTGCCCCCAGCTCTTCAATTATTTCAGTTCCTGACGCCATTTTGTTGCCAATTACTTTCCTTCCAATTTTTTCTTCAAAGGGTTCAATTACTTCCCGCGGGAAACCACCGGGGTAAACCGGAAAAGGATTTGAGAGAATGATTCCGCTCAATTCCCAGTGCCCTGTGGTGGTATCCTTTCCTGCAGATTGTTCCGCCATTTTACCGTAAGCTCCCAGCGGTTCAGCCGCCGCGGGCACACCTTTTATATCTAGAATATTGCCCAGCCCCAGCCGGGCCAGGTTGGGTAAATTCAGCCCGCCCACTGCCCGGGAGCAGTTTCCAAGGGTGTTGCTCCCGCAATCATTATATTTTGCGGCGTCGGGTAGCTCCCCTATGCCCACACTATCCATTATGATCAAGGTTACACGATTAATTTTTATGCTCATGCTGTCACGCTCCATTTACAATATTTATTTAGTTTAAGCCCTGGGATGAGTCTTTTTATACATTTCCTTTAGGCCGGTGTTTGTCAGATGAGTGTAGATTTGAGTAGTGGCAATGTCCGCGTGTCCCAGCATTTCCTGGACAGCTCGCAGATCGGCGCCGTTTTCCAACAGGTGGGTGGCAAAGGAATGGCGCAGGGTATGAGGTGTGATTACTTTTTTTATACCGCCCTTTTTAGAATATTTTTTCAGTATCTTCCAGAAACCCTGGCGGGTCAGTCTCTTTCCGTGCTGGTTCACAAATAAGGCCTTGGAAGGTTTTCCCCGGGTGAGTTTTGCCCGGCCGCGGGCCAGGTATTCGGAAACGCTTTTGATTGCCATGGTACCGATGGGGATAATTCTTTCTTTATTCCCCTTGCCAGTGCACCTCACAAAACCGTACTCAAGATTAACGTCATCAATATCCAACCAAATTAGTTCGGACACCCTCAACCCTGACGCGTAAAGCAATTCCAGCATTGCCTTATCCCTAAGCCCCGCAGGTTTTACATTGACCGGCTGATTCAGTAGAACCTCCACCTCTTCGGGTGTAAGCACATTGGGCAGCCGTTGTTTCAGCCGGGGAGAGTCGAAGTTTTCAGTGGGATCATTATCAATGATGGACTCATTTAAAAGAAAGCGGCAGAATGCCCTCATTGAGGCCAGGTGCCGGCTCACCGTTGAAGGGGAACGACCCTTGCTTCGGATGTGCAGTAAATATGATGTTAATGTGGATTGAGTTAAAACGTTGTCCGGGGGTATCTTTTTCTCCCGGCAGTATTTAAAGAATTGTGTTATATCATTTCCATAGGAAACCAGTGTATTTACGGACAGTCCCCTTTCCACGGCAAGGTAATCAAGGAATGAATCGATATATTTATCCAAGGCCTTCCCTCCCCTGGAATTAATAACCAAATAGGTTATTTGGGCATCAATTCCACGTTAAAGAGCTGAATCCCTCTTAAAAAATAAAAAAAGATTTAAAGCCCTTTAAAAGGCCTTAAATCTTTTTCCTCAACCCGCATGGGTTTTCCAGTGGGGGGATTGTCGGGACGGTTCCCGGGAAAATTACTGTTGATGATGGCTGAAAAGATCTGTAACACAAGAATCAGCATTATGGTCAGAAATAACAGTAATCGCATAAACATTATTATTCTGTCCCGGATACGGGTAATAAAAACTATAAACACCTGGAACCCCACCTTAAAAAATTTATATCACCCTCACGGACCGGCACTTTGAAGGCTTTTTAAAAGGGGAATGACCAACTTCCCTCCAGTAATGAAGAAGCCATTCGGGTAAGCCACGGGTTAACCAGTGCTTCAACCAAGGCGGCACCGGCAAATGCCGTGCCGGTGAGGAGCATTATTACCAGGTAACCGGTAAAATTTGAAAGAACGCGTATTTGAGTATTGAAAAATCTTTTCAGCAAAATAATGGCGAAGGACAAAGATGCCGCGCCGGAGACAAATAAAGCGGGGATGAGGATTAAGTTATGGGGAATTATGGCAGTAAGAGTCACCAGTATGCCCGCTTCCGCTTTGTGCCCGGTGAGAAAACTGATGGTAAAACCCAGGGCAAAACCCCGCATAAAAACCAGAAAAAGGATCATGGGAATACCAATTATTGTAAGCCCCAGAAAAAATATTACACCCCAGGTTAATAAGTTATCATAAAGGCTGTTTTGCAGTGCAGCCCGGGAGGCGTTATCTAATTCGGGGGCACTACTTATAAAACTGTCAATAACTTCAGATAACCTGCTGGTATTATCAGGGGATAATGTATTTACCCCCAAGGTACCGAAAAAGACACCCAGAATAAAAAAAATCATTACAACCACAAAAAGGGGCCAATTGTGGCCTAGGGCAGAAAAAAAAACCGGTTTGAATTTTTTATGCTGCTGCACAGAAATGCCCCCTTTGTTTAAACCTGTCCATATTAATTTCTATGCGCCGCGTATTGCTTTATGCAATAAAAAAAGCCCTGTAGAAAGGGCTTTTTTTACCATTGTTCCATTATCAGTTTGGCGATATATTCGGCTGCGAGGAGATCTTCCAGGGAATTGCCGCTGGCGGCCACAACACCAATGCCGGTTCTCAGCTCCCTGGCCATTGCTATGGCCCTGCGGGCGGAATCCCTGGCGGGTTGAGAACCTTTTTTATAGGGGGTCCTGGCAATTGTGCCGGTTATTACGGCCGGGGCACCGGCGGTATATGCAGCGTCATAGGCTACACCACCTGTACCTGTGGCCGCTACAACAACACGCCCGGATGCTTCGAGCAAATGCGGGGTTTCTGCCCCCAGGTTGGGGATTAATGCACCTAATTTAGCGCCGGATTGTTCGATCCCCTTAATAACCCGCTTTATATTTTGACGCCTTTCGCCGTCACTTCCTATCCTGGGTTCAGCCACCACAATTATATCCGATGCCAGCTGCCGGGCTTTACGTCCCGCAGCCAAGCCAATTTTTTCCGGTTCAACCGGAACGGGTGGCCTGGCATTATCCGGGCTGGCACCGAACACAGCTGCCGCCCCCGCATCCAGCAGCGCCTCCAAAGTAGTGGACATGTCAATTATGTCCACTACCATTACCACGTACCCAATTTTGGCAATTTCCACAGCCCCGCTGGCATTTGATGACATAATTACGGCGGGTACAGTCATATTTTCCTCCTGTTGCATATTTTCCCTTCTAACTTGAGAAAGGATGCACATAGGGACGGTTCTATTGTGCCACCTTTCCTTCCTTGAAAAAGACCTTTGCTTGGCAGTTGTTCCGCCGGAGCGGGCAGCACCCTGCGCTCGCTTACTCGGGCATTTTAATTGAATGAGCTCACTCCGCTCCGGGCGGCTGCATAACTCGCTTCGCTCAAACAGGATTCGCCGCTGATCCGTATCATGCCGTTGCCGTCTCTCGCTCCGGGTGCTGCCCGCTCCTTCCCCCGCTATTCACTGTGCATAAAAGTCATAAAGTTACTCTTAGTGCACGGGCGCCCCGGTGGTTTCCTCCCGTTCGCTCCGCAATTATTCTTGTGCAGCGTATAAGTCCCCCTTGGAAACCCGCTTGCAGCAGACTGCTTACCTACTTCTTCACGCACTAAGGGGTCATGGCTTTTGGGATTTGACGGGCTAAGCGCCGCTACTCAGTGCTCCGCTCTCTCCGGAAATCACCGGGTCACCCTGGTGATACTTTCATCCCTCTGCTGGTGCCGTCATACGGCGGCATGGGGGTCTATGGGAAATATTTCCCCGGTGGGCTGCATATAATTATGCATACAAATTATGTAAAAGTGAGCAAAGGGGGAAACAGCAATGCGCAGCTGGATTTTTAATAACGGTATCTGTTTCAGCGGAAGGGTAAAGGATTTAACAAGGTTTATTGAATATTACTCCCTTCAGTACAAAACGGTGGCCCAGCTGGTGAAAGAAAACCTACACTAGATCACCGGCTTCAGCGGATAAAAGCCGGCAGGCATAAGCACCGGCTGCTGCGGCGGCTCGGAAAAATTCCGGGTCATCGTTCACCGATCTTCCCATGGTTTTCACGTTAATGTCCTTTTCCTTTAAAACCATTAGCCCGGGGCTATCTTCCATTTCCACCACCTGGTGTATGGAGGCAATTCCCGCTTCCTGCAGCTGCCTCCATACCATTTTACCTTTTTCCCCTTCCAGGGGGGGAAGTGGGACAGTGCAGGGACAAAGGGCCACCTTGCCCAGTGCGGTGCGGGTGTGGTGGCTTAAACCCCGGTGTCTTTCCCGTTTATCCGCAAAGCTTATTCTGGGTATGGCCACTGCCCGCCCGTTTAGTATGTTCACGGCGTTTATTATTTCGCCCTGCTCCACACCGGTAAAACCGAACTTTGACCCTGTACCCACAATACCCGGGCCCATTGCTACAATAACAATATCCGCTCCGGCCACGGCCTTTGCGGCCAGAAGGGCACTGTAAACGGTGACAGCCTCAATATCTCCACCAAAGGCGTGCCCGCAAGTGATGGTTGTATGAATCAATCCTTTATCCTTTAATTCCTGTACCAGTTTACTCAAAGGAAGGGGCAGAGCGGCACCGTCGGTCATAATATATGCCACCTTGGCCTTTCCCTTTGTTATACCGAAGACTGATGCCGCGGCGGGGGCCAGCATGCTGTGCAAAGTACCTACAATTACCGGGGTGGCGTGCAGGGATTCGGCCCGGGACATTATTTGCGCATGGGGGCTTTCCTGCTCTTCAACTGAAAGGACCTTTACCTGGGAAGGGCTATAACGCATTTTCATAATATGCCCCGCTTCCCGGGCATCTTTTTCCGGCCGGGACATATTGGCCATTACAAAGTGGTTGCCTCCCGTTCCCAGTTTTTGCATCACCGCGGTGGTGTTTAACAGTACCCGGTCACCGGGCTGGACAGGCCCGGTGAGTTCATCATAATTCACCGCCTGGGCAACCATCCCGTCCACTTCCACTTCCACTTCAGTTATCCCCTGCTGCCTGTTCTTTATCGATGTAACTTTACCAGTTCTGGTTCGTATCATAGGTTCACTCCTAGGAAATCTCTTCCCGGGCTGTTTTGCGAATTATTTCCACCAAATACCTGGTATTATCCACCAGGTTATTTATTGTTATAAATTCCTCCGTGGTATGCACCTTTTTCATACCTATTCCCAAATTCACCGTGGGCAGCCCGTAGCTGTTGAAAAAGTTGGCGTCACTTCCGCCACCGGTGGATGTGAGGACAGCTTTAAGTCCCAGCTCTTCCGCGGCCGACTTAACCAGGGATACCACCGGTTCATTGGGGTCCAGGTTCATTCCCGGGTAAATTGTTTCGGTTTGAATGTCCACCGTGGCCCCTGCCTCAGCTGCCGCATCGCGCAGCGCAGCACACATTGATTCTGTCTGGGCCTCTCTTTTCCGGGGGTCCATACTCCTGGCCTCACCCTCTAAAGTGGCACTGTCCGGAACTATATTGATGGCCTTGCCCCCGGTAATAATGCCTATATTAGCGGTGGTTTCCTTATCAATCCTGCCGAGATTCATACGGGATACGGCCCGGGAGGCTACCTGGATGGCATTGATACCATCTTCGGGATTTATGCCGGCGTGTGCCGCCCTGCCCTTTACAGTGGCGGTAATTCTATCCTGGGAAGGCCCTCGTACTATAATTGTTCCCGGATCTCCGTCGGAGTCCAGCACAATGCCCATATGGGCTCCTATACGCTGGAATTCTATATTGCCGGAACCAACAAGGCCTCCCTCCTCCCGGATGGTAAAAACAATTACCAATTCACCGTGGGGAATTCCTTGCTCCCGTATATCCCGCAAAGCCTCCAGAATGGCAGCGATACCTGCTTTATCATCAGCACCTAAAACCGTTTCCCCGGCTGAATATATGGTATCATTTTTTACCAACGGTTCAATGTTGGTACCCGGTTGAACCGTATCCATGTGGGCACAAAGCATTAAAACCGGTGCACCTGCTGCGCTTCCGGGAAGGCGGGCAATAATATTTCCGGTATCGGAACCCGACTTTTTACCTGCACTGTCCTCATAAACCGATAGTCCCAACTGCTCCAGTTTAACGGTTAAAACATCCGCAATTTTTCTTTCGTAACCGCTAATACTGTCTATCTTGACCAGCTCAGTGAATTCCTTAACCAGGCGATCCTGGTCAACCAATATTTGTCACCTCCGGAAAACAAACCACCAGCAGGGTCGATGCCATGATTGCTGGTGGTCCGGTTGTATTTTTATTATTTTTTCCAGGCTTGTTATACCGCAGCCTGAGATTTGGCCTTTTCAGCCAGTTCCATCCCTTTTTTAAGAGCTTCCCGGTTTATATCAATAAGGTTATGCCTTCTGGGGGGTAAAACGTTCTTCAGTGATTCAACCACCGAATCCATGGAAACCACACCGGTCATTTGGATCAATGAACCTAAAATAATGTTGTTGGCAACTTTTCCGTTACCCATTTCCTCCGCCAGGTCGTTGGCTGGAATATAGATAGTTCTTACGTCTTCCCGCTGGACCTTTAAATCAATTAAGGAACTGTTTACCATTATTATGCCCCCGGGGGCTACCCGTGATTCAAACTTTTCCAGGGAAGGCCGGTTCATAACAATTAATACCGTAGGTTCGCTGACCACAGGGGAACTGATGGGAGTATCGGAAACGGTAACCCCGCAGTTGGCGGTTCCACCACGCATTTCAGGACCGTAGGAAGGGATCCAGGCCACATATTTGTCTTCCAACATGCCGGCATAAGCCAATAGCTGTCCCGTGGACAAGACACCTTGCCCGCCGAACCCGGCGATAAGAATTCCCTCAAACATAGTTTACACCTCCGACGGTACTTTAAATTCCCCCAAAGGATAGTAAGGAATCATGTCAGATTCCACCCACTTGACAGCTTCTTTGGGAGACAAACCCCAGTTGGTGGGGCAAGCGGAGAGGACTTCCACCATAGTGAAACCTTCTCCGGCCATTTGGACTTCAAAGGCCTTCTTCATAGACTTTTTAGCCTTATTAATGTGTTTTGGATCATGCACGGAAACCCTGCTGATATAAGCCGCACCGTCCAGAGTACTCAACATTTCGGACATGCGCACGGGATAACCATTGGCATCAGCTTCCCTGCCAAAGGGGGTGGTTGTGGTCTTTTGTCCCATAAGGGTGGTTGGGGCCATTTGCCCCCCTGTCATGGCGTATATGGCATTATTAACAAAAACAACTGTAATTTTTTCCCCCCTGGCGGCAGCATGCACTATCTCCGCGGTACCAATGGCGGCAAGATCACCGTCGCCCTGGTAAGTAAAGACCACCCCGTCGGGAACAACCCTTTTTATACCGGTGGCTACCGCCGGCGCTCTACCGTGGGAGCCCTGGTACATGTCAAAATCAAAGTATTGGTACGTGAACACTGAACAACCCACCGGAGCCACACCGATGGCCCGGTCTATAATATCCAATTCATCAATTACCTCGGCAACCAAACGGTGAATAATGCCGTGGGTACATCCGGGGCAATAATGCATGGGGACATCCTTCAATGATTTGGGACGGGTAAATACCTTTTTCACTATTCTGCACCCCCGGACATAATCTTTTTGACTTCCTGCAAAACGTCAGAGGCAACGGGAAGCATACCTCCCGCCCTGCCCGTAAAGTAAACCGGTCTTCGCCCGGCAACGGCCAGCCTGACATCCTCAACCATTTGCCCCATGTTCATCTCCACCGTGAGAAATTGTTTGGTATGGGGAATAACCTTTTCTATTGCCTTAACCGGAAATGGCCACACCAGGATGGGTCTGATGAGTCCCACACGGAGCCCCTCATCCCGGGCTTTATCCACCACTGCCTTGGAGATGCGGGCCGAGGTACCGAAGGCCACCAGTACGGTTTCGGCGTCATCTACCCGGTACTCTTCCCAGCGCTGCTCATTTTCGGTAATTTGAGCATATTTCCTTGCCAGCTTTTGATTGTGTACCTCCATATCCTCGGGCACAATATAGAGCGAGTTAATTATATTTTTCTTTCCCCGGCCTCGCATGCCGTTTGCTGCCCAGGGCCGCTCGGGGATCTGGACGTCTTCCTCTTCACCCAGTTCCACCGGCTCCATCATTTGACCCAATATACCGTCGGCCAAAAGCATAACGGGATTGAAATATTTGTCAGCCAGCTCGAAGGCATCCCGCATAAAATCAATTATCTCCTGGACAGAAGCAGGGGCAAAACAAATTACACGGTAGTCACCGTGCCCGCCTCCCTTTACCGCCTGAAAATAATCCGATTGCGCCGGCGCTATATTACCCAGGCCAGGGCCGCCACGGATCATATTAACAATTACACAGGGCAGCTCGGCACCTGCAAGATAAGAAATTCCTTCTTGCATAAGGCTAATTCCGGGTCCGGAAGAAGAAGTCATTACCCTTGCCCCGGCCCCGGCGGCGCCGTAAACCATATTAATGGCCGAGGTCTCACTTTCCGACTGTAAATATACGCCGTTGACTTCCGGCAATCGCTTGGCCAGGTAATGGGGTAATTCACTTTGCGGTGTGATGGGGTAACCGAAAAAATAACGACATCCCGCCCGTACTGCGCCTTCACCGATGGCTTCATTTCCCTTCATTAGGATTTTAGCCAACTTTTTTCTCCTCCTTTTCAACCTCAATTACCAGGTCGGGGCACATACGGGCACACGTTGCACATCCGGTGCACTGTTCCATATCTGATATGGAAACAGGGTGAAAACCCATGGTATTAATATGCTGAGACATGGTAAGCAGACCCTTTGGGCATACGGTGGTGCATAATTCGCATCCTTTACAGCGATCTTGTCTGAAAGTCACGCGTGCCAAAAACGGTCCCTCCTTTATGAAAATAGGATTTAAAATAATATTTATTTAAAAAATCTTTCTTTGGGAATCTTTAATTGGAAACCCCTTTGCTCTTCCTCTGTACGATTCCATGGTGGCTGCATGTTCAGGTCCAATGGCAGGACAGGAGTGTCCAGCTTGTCCTTCAAAGCGGCGGAAAGGTGCCGCATGGAAGCGGTAAAAGCAACCGGAACCCCCAATTTGCGGGCTGCCTGGCAGACCACATCATGACCCCCGGCTACTGTATCTAGATCTGTCTCCAGTCCCAGGTTGGTATTGTTTACCATGGCGGTTACCTTTAACCTGGATGCTTTTTCCACGGAAGATACGTATTTCAATATTCCGTTAACATCCCTGGTAAACGGGCGCATGGTATTGGTTACGAAATAAAGATGATAAGAGCCTTCGGGGAGATAGGGTTTGAACCTGCCTAATGCAGTGGCTCCGATGTCATCGCCGCCCACATCAAAAACCCCGTTCACTTCCGGGTTCTCCAGCACACCCAGAATTGAAGGGGGGAAAGCGGGGACGTCTGCTCCTGCCAATTCCCCTACCGGGCAGACGACATTTATTCCTAATTGGATAAGGTAATCCCTAACCATCCTGGTCCGGAAATACGGGTTAACAATATCAATATCAACCAAACTTACATTAGCAACAATATTTTTCAGTGAGAGGGCAAAATTAATGGCAATTTCCGTTTTTCCACTGCCTAAATTGCCGCAAAATATTGTGGTGTGGCGAACATCTTGGAACATTATATAACCTACCATTTCCATCGTAAACTAGAGAAATAACTTAAAAGAAAACCATCATATCACTAATATTCGACATAATAATAAGCATTCCTTGTTATAAAGTAAAAAAGGAAAAGCCGGCTGTCCCATTGCTACTTTTCCCTTCCCAGATTATCTAAGAAGTTTAGAAAACGGTTCCTTTCAATTATTTTTGTCAAGGAGAATTTTTCTGTGAACAAGTGAAATATGACCAGGAACAATAGCAGGCCCCACTTAACTTCAGTATACAGTACCCATACGGCAGTGAGACCCAGCGCCGCCCCCAGCGCGTTGGAACCTGCATCTCCCATCATGGTTTTTGCTCTTAGATCCAGAGGGAGAAAAGCCACAAGGCTTCCCAGCACCACTGCCAACAAAGCGGTCTCCCACCTGCCTGCCCCGGCGACCATGAGCAAAACCGCAGTTAATATAAATACTTTTCCCGCTCTACCGGGTCGCAAATCAAGTAGGTTTACCGCGTTTATAGTAAGTGCCATTATAAGAGCATTAAGGGGAATTGCCAGCACAGGACCGGATACTATTGCCACCAGCAGAGACATTAAGCCCCCCCAAACTGCTTTAAAGCCGCCGGTGGTAAGGCGCCCCTTTAATAGTTCTCCCAGGTGCCCCTTTAAACCCGAGGTTTCCCGGGAACCCAGAAAGTCATCAATTATTCCCAAAAAGGCGGCAAAAGCCACCACAAAAAGAAAGATAAAGGCACTGTCCCAACTGTTTTCAGGCAGAAAAAATAAAAGGGGGATGTACGCCGCTGCCAGGGATGCAGGGAAAACAATCCCCGAGCCCACCGGTATGAGATCCTGTTTAAAGTTAGGGCGAACAAAACTGGCACCGGAAATCATGCCAAGAATTTTATTCTGAAGGGAAAGGGTAATTACAAAACCCAAAAGGAGAGGGGTAGCTACCCGGAAAACAGGATTTTCTAACACAACTCTCCACGCCCCTTAACCCGTAAAGTTGCTAGTACCCGTAGAATGTCTATGAATTGCTTGCCGCGGTGAATAAAGCCCTTTATGTCCCTGCCGGTTTCCGCGTGGTACATTTGTACCGGAATCTCCATTATTCTAAACCCCAGCGAGGACACTTTTATGGTCAGAGCCACTTCCACACCGTAACCCGAGGCAAAGGGGAGTACCTTTTGCAAAACTTCCCCGGTCATTACGCGCTGGCCGGAAAGGGGTGATTGCATTTTTAAGCCGGTATGGCGCTCTATCCCCCTGGCGGCAAGGCCTTTAACCAACCCGAACCCGCCCTTTTTTCGCGCGGCGGGAAAACCTGCTATGGTCATATCCGCAGTGCCTTCCAGGACGGGTAGCATCAAATGTCGTGCTTCCCCGGAGGAACTACCCAAATCCCCATCCAATAATGCAATTACATCAAAGTTGGCTTTGGAGGCGCCAAAGGTTAAAGCTGCACCTTTGCCGCTGTTTTCGGGCATGGAAAATACCCGGGCACCGGCATCCCGGGCAATTTGAGCGGTTTTATCGGTGGAAGCGTCATCCACCACTATTATTTCCCCCACCTCGGGAATGGAAGCCACGGCGCAAACAGTTTGCCGGATTGCGGCTTCCTCATTATAAGCGGGAATGATCACTGAAACTTTCTTATGCACCTTCTTCCCCCTCTAGCACCTTTAGTTCCGGTAGAAGTCGCTGGGCGGAGGCTTTAACTCCATAGTGTCCCGTTTGACCTCCAATGGAAAGGACCAATGCCAGTTGTCCGGGAACGGTATCAATATTATCCACTGTCGCTGTTAAACGCTGCTTCTGATAAAAATCCATATAGGAATAACCGGCGGAGGTCTCTTCCACACCGTATACCGGGATCTCATTAGATTTTAAGGTTTGAATAAGGGGGAGATCCAGTGTCTTTGTTCTGGCCGCATCTTCATCCTGGCTCCCTCCCACCAGTATAACTCCGTCCAGCGGCTCTCCGTAGCTTCCCGACACCTGTATAATATTGGCTTGCGCCAGCAGGTCCACATTTTCCATGTTACCGGTTATTAATGCATCACCCACCAGGGCAGCAATATGGGCAGAAAATTGCATTTCTTCTTCCCCGGCTTCCCAATCCAATTCTTTTGCCAGCTCTTCCTTTAGCTGCGACTCGGAAAAATTAAGGAAACTGGTCACCGAGGTAATGTTGGCACCGGATAATTCCAGAGTATCCAGTAAATCACCGGAAAAACGGTAGCCATTGGTTTCAATTACGGCAAGATTAAGGTCAGTCAATTTATTGTGGACCAGAACGGGCAAAACCTTGCTGTTAAAATCCCTCTGAATATTTAAATCCATCTCCAACTCGTTGGCTGTAGCCTCGATGGTTTCATTTCTATGACGAAGGCTTTCCAGCTGCGTTTCCAAACGGTTGGTGACTTGTTTTTGATACTCTACCAGTGTATCATTACCCAGCATGGTCGTTCCCATGAGAATGCCGATACCAAGGGCCAGAAAAACAGCCACCAAAGAAGCTATATGATATTTGATGTCAATCACGGTTTTCCCTCCAATATTTTAGATGCCGAAGAGAAGCCTAACCTGGATGAAAATTAACCGCAGTGTTTCCCGCATGGAAGGAGATACCAGCATTATCACCGCCACTGGCAGTAGAGCGGCCAAAAGAATCTGGGCAACATGCCGGGGCTTCACCCTGTTCCTGTAGAGCTGGTTGACTCCCCGTGCATCCACTAAAATTGAGCCTACCTTCATCCTTACCAGGAATGTACTGGCCATTCCTTTACGCCCCTTTTCCAAAAAATCCATCATATTGGAATGGGTGCCCACGGCGGCAATGAGTTCGGCTCCCAATTCATAAGCTATCAGCATGGCAATATCTTCACTGGTTCCCGGGGCGGGGTAAGTAACGGCATCCAGTCCCATGGACCTTATTCTTTCCAACCCTGGTGCGCGCCCGTCGGGATAAGCATGGACAACAATTTCCGCTCCGCAAAGCAGGGTGGCATCACTGACACTGTCCATATCCCCTACAATCATATCGGGCTTAAAACCAAATTCCATCAAGGCATCGGCCCCGCCGTCAACACCTATAATAACAGGTTTGACATCCTCTACGTAAGATTTTATGGCCATAAGGTCACTCTTGTAATTTTGACCCCGTACCACTATCAGGGCATGCCTGTCCTTAAAGATGGTTTTAATAGCGGGGATTGGATAATCCCCGGAAATGAGACCTATTTCGGTTTTGGCGTACTCCAGGGTATTCTCTACAAAATCGGACAGAATTTCCCCCATTCGGCTGCGGGCTAATTCCATTCTCATTTTAACATACTCTTCGGTTAAAATTTTACCCCGGGCAATTATTTTGCCGCCAACAAGAATATCTCCGTCCTTTATTTGGATCTCCTGACCCTCGGCAACCTTCTCCATGATGGTTTCCCCGGCATTATCAATCAAGGGAATACCAGCTTTAATTATTTTTAAAGGACCCGGGTTAGGATACTTGTCGCTCACGGAGGAAACCATGTTTATTACTGCTTTAACCTTTTTTTCGATCAAGGAATTGGCAGCAACTTCATCCAGGTCGGCATGGTTAATTATGGCAATGTCTCCGGGTTGGAGTCTCTTGACAAGGTTTTTAGTTTTTTTATCGCTTCGGGCGGTTCCTTTTATCAACATATTAAGTCTCCAGGATTAACAATCTTTTAACATTTTATATGCATGCATTGTCATAGTCAAGGAAAGGATAAATTGGAATTTGTTGTATCGCAAAAAAAGCTGACTTTAGAAGTCAGCTTTTATCTATAGACGATATTATGCTACATTTGTTCCCATTTTTATTAAAATTCTAATGAGTTGGGGTCAGGTCATTAACTTATTAACTTTTTTCATCCCTCTGCTGGTGCTGCCATACGGCGGCATGGGGGTCTACCTTGAAATTACTTACTCGTAGCTTTCTGCGTTTAGTCGGTAATCATTTCGCCGGAGCGGGCAGCACCCTGCGCTCGCTTACTCGGGCATTTTAATTGAATGAGCTCACTCCGCTCCGGGCGGCTGCATAACTCGCTTCGCTCAAACAGCATTCGCCGCTGATCCTCCCATGGCTTTTGGGATTTGACGGGCTGAGCGCCGCTACTCAGTGCTCCGCTCTCTCCGGAAATCACCGGGTCACCCTGGTGATACTTTTTCATGCCTCTGCTGGTGCCGCGTCAGCGGCGTGGTCGTCTACCTTATGCTATGCTTAACCCGCTTTAACCTCAATGCGAAGTTTGTCGGCAACCATGGCGATAAACTCACTGTTGGTGGGCTTGCCCCTTTCCAGGTTGATGGTATAGCCAAAGAATTTATTCATCATTTCCACATTGCCGCGATCCCAAGCCAGCTCAATGGCGTGCCTTATGGCGCGTTCAACTCTGCTTGGAGTGGTGTGGTACTTTTTGGCAATAAGGGGGTATAACTCCTTTGTAACGGCGCCCAACAGGTTTACCTCGTTGATGACCATAATTATGGCATCGCGTAGATAATGGTATCCTTTAATATGGGCCGGTACACCCATTTCATGTATAATATTGGTTACAGCTACACCCAGGTTTTGGGGTTTGGAGGGATTGATATATTGCGATACATTAACTCCCTCCGATAACTGCCTGATCCGGGTTGCCAAAACCGAAAAATCAAAGGGTTTTAGGATATAATAATCCGCACCCAGCTCAACGGCTCTCTGGGTTACACTTTCCTGCCCGAAGGCTGTGAGCATTATCACCTTGGGCCTGGGGGTGATCGCCCCGCTGGACAACTTTTCCAGCACACCGATACCGTCCAGGTGGGGCATAATAATATCCAGTACCACAATGTCGGGACTTTCTTCTTCAATTAGTTTGAGAGCTTGATTACCGTTATGAGCAATTCCCGATAATTCAAAATCCTCCTGGTGATTTATAAATTCCTGTAAAAGATCGCATAACTCACGGTTATCATCCGCAATAACCAGCTTAGTTACCTTTTTCATCATTAGATTCCCGCCTCCTAAAAATTTTTGCCTTTTTTTCTCTATAAAATTTACTCTTCGACGGCGAGAGGAAAAGTCCTCCTATTATCCCAGCAAAAATTTGGAAATAATTTCCGATAAAAAATGAGGCTTTTCAGCCTCAGATACCTGTCTCATTTTTTCACTTTTCATCGAAATATCAGCTTCTTTTAACATCCATTCCGCTAAAACTCCGTAGCCCCTGGTGGGATCATTAATAAAAACGTGGGTCACTGCTCCTACCAAACGTCCTTCTTGAATTATAGGACTTCCGCTCATTCCTTGGATTATTCCCCCGGTACACTGCAGCAGTTCTCTGTCGGTAATTTTTAATATCAGTCCTTTGCCGTCGGACCGGGAGTTTGGTAACACTTTTTCTATTTCTATATCATATTGTTCTATCCTGTTGCCCTTTACCACTGTTAGAATTTGCGCCGGACCAGGTTTAATCTCATTGTTTAAAGCCACAGGAACCGGTTTGTCGTAAACAGGATTATCAACGGGGTCATCGAGTTTGCCGAATATTCCGTACCTGGTGTTTTTGGTGATATTTCCCGTAAGAGTACTTTTTCCCTCAAAGAGTCCTATTTTTTCCCCCGGCCTACCCCTTTTACCCGGATGGATACTTTGTATATTGGCACCCACCACGCATCCATCGGCAAGATCAATTTGCTGCGCCGTGTCAATGTCTGCAATCATGTGTCCCAGTGCCCCGTAGCTCCCGCTTTCCGGGTGATAAAAGGTCAATGTTCCCACCCCGGCGGCACTATCTCTGATAAAGAGCCCCAGCCTGTAGCGCCGGGTTTCCGAACAATAGGTGGGTTTTATGGTGGTGGAAAAGGTTTTATCTTTTCTTTTTATTTTTAATTGAAGAGGTTTTTTCTCCTTGCCGCAATTGTCGATAATACTTCGTAATTGGGCGTCACTTTTTATTTCCAGGTCATTTACCTTTAATATAATGTCACCCACTGAGATACCGGCATCAACCGCTGGGTTTACTTTTTTACCGCCCTTGCCCTTTATATCCGCCATGCCCACCACCATTACTCCGTGGGTGTGAAGAAGTACACCAATGGATTGCCCTCCGGGGATCACTTTTGTTCTGGGAACGACATTTACCACCATTTCCCGTACAGGGATCATTCCGAAAAGCTTCACCTGCATGTGGAAGGTTCCGGGGGTTCCGGCAACGGGTGATTCATCTCCGGGTAAAAAGGAAAGATTTTTGCCCGGGGAGCCACTTGTTTGCAGGTATTGTTTACCTTCCTGGTTGACATGAAGACTTAGATTTTTTAATACGGCGCCGGGAAGGTTAAAATCCGGTTCAATTTTATCACCAACAAAAACATTTTTTGAAGAGGGAAATGCTAAAAAACTTAGGGCTTGTCCGGATAAAAGAAAGCAAATGAGAAAAAATAACGACAAGTATAAACAAGTATATTTTTTGCTTTTTTGGCTGCTGCTCAGGTCAATCCCTCCCTGGTGTTTGTGTTAGATTTTTCACCTCCGTTTTTTATATCTAAGTGTCAGAGTGTAATATTAAATTGACCTGAGCAGAACGCTAATATTCCGCCCTTATATGCCGTTGTTTGCCAAGCTCGTGACTGGCAAGGTGCAAAGACTTATTGTTAGTTTTTTGAACAATTTCCGTCCACAAAAAAACCCGCCTTTTCATAAAAAGCGGGTACTAACTTTAAAAAATTATTACAAAAAATTTTTTTAGTCTGCTGATGAGTTATTTTTTTGCTTTAACAGCTGGCTGGCGTGATCCATTACCGCCCGGGAAAGTTGTTTTCCGCCCAGCATTCTGGCCAGTTCTTTGATTCTATCTTCACCTTCCAGTTTTGCTATCCCCGTAGTGGTTTTTTCGGTGTCAAATTGCTTATTAACATGGTAATGGGTATCTGCCAGGGCAGCGATTACCGGTGCGTGGGTTACAACGATAATTTGGCGCTGGAGGCTTAAATCTTCCAGCTTGCGGGCCACTGCTTGAAGAGTCTTACCTCCTATCCCGGTATCCACCTCATCAAAAACCAGAGTGGGAATACCATCCACAGAGGCCAAAATATTCTTAAAAGCCAACATTATCCGGGAAAGCTCTCCACCGGAGGCTACTTTTGCCAGGGGCTTGGGTGGTTCACCGGGATTGGTGGAGATTAGAAATTCAACATCCTCCAGCCCGTTGACCCCCGGCTCGCAGGGCGTTTGCCTCACCTCCAGCAATACTCCATGCATTTCTAAATCACGCAATTCCCTTTCCACCGCTGCCTTCAGCTTTTCAGCAGCATCACGCCTAAAGGAAGAAAGCTTTCGGGCTGTCTGATAATACGACTCTTCCAGAAGGCTGCACTCCTCGCTGAGTGCCTCCTCTTTTTCTTCACTGTTGTCCAGTTCCTCCAACTGCGCGGCCGCATCATCCCTGAACTTTATAATCTGGTCCACCGATTCACCGTATTTTGCCTTTAAACGGGAAATTTCGCTGAGCCTTGACTCAATTTCCTCCAGGCGGCCCGGTTGAAATTCAATATTATCCCGGTAGGAGACAAGATCCCTTGCTGCCTCCTCAACCAAATATAGCGCCGAGGATACATTTTCCAGCAATTGATGGATATTCTCGTCATACCCCTTTAGCTCTTCCAGGCTTTCCACGGCTTTTCCCAGCTGATCCACAGCCGCCGGAGCGTAATTGTCACCGGAATAAAGGGCCACATAGCCTGCCTGAGCTAACCCGGCAATCCTTTCGGCGTTGGCAACTTTGATCTTTTCCGCCATCAATTCCTCTTCCTCATTCTCCTTTAAAGAAGCCGCATCGATCTCCTCAATTTGGAACCGCAGCATATCCGCCTGCCTTGCCCGTTCCCTGCGGTTTGATTTGATGGCATCTAATTTCTTTTTTACCCCCACCCATTCTTGATATATCTTTTTCAGACGGGTTTTTTGGGATAACAACTCTTCCCCACTGAACCTGTCCAAAAGCTCCATGTGCCGAGCTTGGTTTAAAAGGGACTGCTGCTCGTGCTGACCGTGCATGTCCAATAAATAATTGCCTATTTGTTTATATAACTGTAAAGTTGTGATCTGTCCGTTAACCCGGCAGAAGTTGCGTCCCGACCTGGAAAGCTGCCTGGATAAAATAAGAAGATTGTCCTGGCATTCCACCCCGGCTGCATCCAATATTTCCCTTAAATGAGGCATGCTCCCGGTTTCAAATACCGCTTGAACAGTGGCCTTGTCTTTATCGCTTTTTATGTATTCGGCATAGGCCCTACCCCCCAGTGCCACCTGCAAAGCTTCAATAATTATTGATTTTCCCGCTCCGGTTTCGCCGGTTAACACAGTAAGACCGGGCTTAAGGGATAATTCAAGGCTTTCAACCAGACCGAAATTGGTTACGGACAAACTCATAAGCATTCAAATCACCTTCCTGCAAGGTCGGTCAAACGTTTTATTACGGCGGGGGTTGCTTTTTTGGGCTTAACGATAATTAAAATTGGCAAGATCCAGGGCTGAGGCCACACCCTGCGCCTCTCCCGGGTGGGTTTTAACCACTATTAGATTTTCACTATAGTCAAGGGAAATTACCGAATTCTCAAAAAGTCTTTTTAGACGGTCGTTATTTTGCAGCGAAATAGTTTGTTCCGGGAATGTATAATGGGATGTACCGTTGGCACCCACGGTTTTTACCAGTCCCAATTCCCTTATATCCCTGGATACCGTGGCCTGGGTGGCATCAAAACCCGCATTTCTCAATTCTTCCACCAGTTGCCCTTGCGTGCCAATGGGTTTTTGGGCTATGGCCTCCAGGATTTTTTTTTGACGCCGGTTTTTCACTTTATTTGCACCTACCCTTTTTTTGCAGGGACGGATCAAGGGATGAGATAAAATCATCCAGCAGGCCGGATTCCTCCCGGGCACCGGGATGTCCCCGGTATACCACCATGGACAACCGTCCCCCGGGAGCAAGACAGTTTAATGCCTGTTCCGCTGCCCCGAGAGTGGTGCGTGGAAGGGTCTTTATTTCCTTGTTACCCCCGGGCAGGTAGCCAAGGTTGAACATAACAGCTTTACAGGAACCGGGATCAAGGAAATTTTCCATGAATTCATGCCCTTTGTTTAACAGGGTCACCCTTTCCGTCAAGGCTTCCCCTTGCAGGCGCCGATGCGTTTCTGCAAGGGCTTCTTCTTGTATGTCAAAGGAATAGACCCTTCCGGCATGTCCCACCAGCCGGGCCAAAAAGAGCGTATCATTGCCGTTACCGGCGGTGGCATCCACTGCGATGTCACCGGATTTTAAGACCTGGCCAATAAAGCCCTGTGCTATATCAACGGCACGGGGAGCTTCACTAGAGCAGTTAAAGGGGGACTGATTAATCATCTCTGTCACCTTGTTTTAATTTTTGTCTTAGGATACCGAAAAAGTTACGGTCGGTAAGCTTTAAAAATTTAGCCCGGTACGGAGCTTTATTTATTACCACCGAATCTCCCTGCTGCAGCTTTAACCCGTGCTGCCCGTCCACGGTGAGCATAACTTCCCCCTGATCCGAAAGTAGATTCACTTTAACTTCACTGGTGGGAGATATGATTAAGGGCCGGGCCCAAAGAGCGTGGGGACAGATGGGTGTAATAATCATTAATTCTATGTTGGGAACTGCAAGGGGACCTCCTGCTGAAAGGGAATAGGCAGTTGACCCGGTGGGGCTGGTGATAATAATCCCATCCGCGGGGTAGGTGGTAAAAAACTGGTCATCCACCAGTGTTTCCAACATTATAATTCTGGCGAAGCCGCTTTTGGTAATGACCACGTCATTTAAGGCAATGGTTTCTTCAATGGTTCGGCTATCCCTGACCACCTTTGCCTGCAGCATCATGCGCTGTTCCACACGATATTGATTTTTTAACAGCTTATCCAGCGACTGAAACAAGTCCGGCAGTTCAGTTTCCGTTAAGAATCCCAGGCGGCCCAGGTTGATGCCGAACAAGGGGGTACCATAGGGCGCGGATAAACGGGCGCAATTGAGGATGGTTCCGTCTCCCCCCAGTACCAGCAGAAAGTCGGCGTGCTGAGCAAGTTCGTGCCAGTTGTTGCCATTGGAATTTCTATTTAAAGAACTTGCTGCCTCCCTGTCCATGAGTACATAACAACCCCTGGACTCAAGCCACTCTACAATTTCTCCCAATAGTTCAACAACCCTTTTCTTCTCAACATTGGCCCAAATCCCTATGTTTTTCAAAAAATAACCCCCTGTGAATTATTAGGAGCATAGGAAAGTTCCATCTTCTTAACTACTATAATACTACTAATTTTTCCTGTTAAGGATATCTTTTTAACAGAAAAAAGTAAAATTACCAGGCAGTATTTAAAAAAACTCCAGCAATAAAAAAGCCCCTCAGTTTAGGCCGAGATGGGCTGATCTTACAACTTCCGGTATAGTGGAATCTTCTATCAAGGATGCAGGATGCGCTTTGGTGAAATACAAAAGGTATTCAATATTTCCCTCGGGTCCCTTAACCGGGGAAAAGTCCAGACCCTTTATTCCCCAACCCAAACCGGTAACAACACCGGTTATCTTTTCAATGGCCTCTACGTGAACAGCCGGGTCGCGCACTACCCCTTTTTTGCCCACTTTATTTCTCCCGGCCTCAAACTGCGGTTTAATTAAAGCCACACCCTGGGCGTCCGGCGTGGATAATTCCTGGATTCGGGGTAGAACCAGGCTGAGGGAAATAAAGGAGACATCTACGGTGACAAAATCAGGAATATCTGCTAGGCTGTGCGGTTCCAGGTAGCGTATATTTGTTCTTTCCAGTACTACAACCCTGGGATCGTTGCGAAGGGACCAGTCCAGCTGCCCGTAACCCACATCAACAGAATAAACCATGCGGGCACCGTTCTGAAGGGCGCAATCGGTAAAGCCACCCGTGGAGGCTCCTATGTCCAGAACTATCTTTCCCTGTAAATCGATATTGAATTTGTAAAGGGCCTTTTCCAATTTCAGGCCGCCCCGGCTTACATACCTGGGTTTCTCCTTTACGGTAACCCGCACCCGGGAGTCGTAACTCTTTCCTGGCTTATCCACTTTTTGATCATTAACCAGGACCTGACCTGCCATAATGGCCGCCCTTGCTTTTTCCCTGCTGTTGAACAATCCCCTTTGTACCAGTATAACATCAAGTCTATCCTTTTCTTGCTTGGAACCCATATACTTATGAACCTCCGGCCTGCACCTTGACAGCTCGCATGCTGGGTACTTGTGTGCGCCCTAGCAGCTGTAGCGCTTTGTGGATTAATGAATCAGTTGTCAAACCGTACTTGGCTCGCAATTGACCGGGCTTGCCGTGCTCCACGAAATTATCGGGAAGTCCCACCCGTTCCAATTGAAAACCGGTTGCACGGTTGTTAACCAAAACCTCCATAACGGCACTTCCAAAGCCGCCTGCTAGAACATTCTCTTCCACGGTGATTATCTTTCCGGTTCGAGCAGCGTATTTTAGGATATTTTCTTCATCCAAAGGTTTTACAAACCTTGCATTAAGAACGGTGGTTTCAACACCCTGACCCGCCAGGGCATCCGCGGCGGCGAGGGCCATAGATACACAATTTCCCGCCGCTATAAAGGTAATATCACTGCCTTCGCGCAGCACCTCGGCTTTCCCCACGGGAATGGTTGTGGGGTCATCCTCCAGGGATACTCCTTCGCCCGCACCCCTGGGATAGCGAACTGCACAGGGACCGGTATGCTGCAGCGCCGTTTTTAACATGCTCCTCAGTTCATTTTCATCCATGGGCGCCATAATGGTAATGTTGGGTATCACCCGGAGATATGAATAATCAAAAACTCCATGGTGGGTGGGACCGTCATCGCCCACCAGACCGGCCCTGTCAACGGCAAACACAACGGGTAAATTTTGGAGACACACATCATGCAACACTTGATCATATGCCCGCTGTAAAAAGGTGGAGTAAACAGCCACCACCGGCCGGTAACCGTTCTTGGCCATGCCGGCAGCCATGGTCACTGCGTGCTGTTCAGCAATGCCCACATCAAAAAATCTATGGGGATAACAGCTGGAAAATTCGGCCAATCCGGTGCCTCCGGTCATGGCTGCTGTAATGGCCACTATTTTTTCATTATCCTTTGCCTCTTTAACAAGGGTTTCCCCGAACACCTGTGTATAAGAAGGGGGGGTTTTTTTCTTTGTGGCCTGTCCGTTACTAATATCGAAGGGTCCTATACCGTGATATTTGGCCGCACTGTTCTCCGCCGGCCGGTACCCCTTTCCCTTCCTGGTAATCAGGTGTACCAGTACCGGCCCGGGTGTATCCTTTGCTTGTTTCAAAGTGGAGGCAACACTTTGAATATTGTGACCGTCCACCGGACCGTAATAAAAGAAACCCAGTTCTTCAAAGAACATACCCGGTACCACCAAATACTTAAGGCTGTCCTTTAACCGGTCTACTACTTTAAGTACGGTGGTGCCAATGGAAGGAATCTTACGCAAAAGCTGCTCCACTTCATCTTTTCCGCGGGAATACATGGGGTCGGTCCTCAGGCGGGTAAAATAGCTTGCCAGGCCCCCTACATTGGGAGAGATACTCATTTCGTTATCATTTAAAATAACTATTAAGTTCCTTTTAAGGTGACCGGCATGATTAAGCGCCTCAAAGGCCATTCCCCCGGTCATGGCTCCGTCCCCTATAACGGCGACAACATGATTGTTTTCACCCTTCAAGTCCCTGGCCAGGGCTATTCCCAGAGCAGCGGAAATGCTGGTACTGCTGTGCCCGGTTACAAAGGCGTCGTGCTCGCTCTCGGAAGGATTGGGAAAGCCGCTTAATCCCCCAAACTGTCTTAGTGTATGAAATCTTTCCCTGCGCGCGGTAAGTAATTTATGAGTATAGCTCTGATGCCCCACATCCCAGATGATCTTGTCTGTGGGTGAGTTAAAAACCCGGTGTAGGGCCAGTGTCAGTTCCACAACTCCCAAATTAGGTGCCAGGTGTCCCCCGTTTTTAGATACCGTATGAATTATTTCCTCCCGAATCTCCCGGGCCAATTGGTTTAATTCATCAAGGGACAAAGGCTGTAGATCCTGTGGTGAGTTTATATTTTGGAGAATTTTTGTCAAAATTTCACCTTCCATCATGGCCCTAATTAAAGAACCCATTCATTTTACCTGCGCCGCCTGGGAACAAATTGACGTCCCGTTATCCGTTCTAGGTTAGAAGTTATTCTACCCACTAAAAATATAATATCGTTGGCTCTGCTTAAGGCCAACTTTTTACCAAAAGCCTTTCCTCCTACTGTCAGAGCGGCAATTGTAGCGGTGGTAACCATTGTCACCAGGAAATCGTTCATCCGGGGATAATACTGAATAACCTGAAGTACAAGGGAAATACCGATGGCTCCACTTACGGTACCGGCTATATCACCCACTACGTCATTGGCTATATTTGCAACCTTGTCGGCATTTCGCACCAGGTATACACTTTCCCGGGCTCCGGGGACTCTCTTGGCCGCCCTGGAATGAAAGGTTGCTTCTGTGGCAGCCGCAGCAGCGGTTCCCACGGTATCGAAAATAATCCCCACAGTAATAATAAGGATCAAAAAAATTGCAGATATAACCAGGTTATTTAACTTTTGGGCCAACAATTGGGATAAAATAAAAAAACCCGCTCCCAAAAGAAAAGAAACAAATGCCACTCCAGCTATGTACTTTGCGGATACGCTGGACTTATTATTTCCCAAAAAAAGTCACCTCATGTAATGAGGTAAATTTGAAAGAGGGCAAGGACAGCGGTACGGGTTAATGTTGCGGCTTAAGGTCCGGCAGGTTTTCCCAAGTCTCCACCGCATGTCGCCATAACGGCGGTTTCCCTTTAAGGAGACTTCCGGTTGAATTAACCGGGGCCGGATTGCCACTGAGTCCGCACTGCAAAGCCCGTATCGCCATGCAGCTTGCAAACTGTCTAGGGGTTTTCCCCGACAAGACACTCCTTTCCCTAGCCTCTTTTGCAGTAACGGTTTCACCAGCACTGCAGCTGTTAAGGGCCCTTTCGCAGCTGCGCGCATGCAAGGGATTCACCGCTACCACTCAAGGCAGGCTACGCTGCACGCAGCTTTTTACCACGTGCAGGTTCATACCCCAAGCCATAGTAGTTGTCGCTAACAACCACCACGCACTTGGGCCTCCGCGGAGGTAGGGTCAACGCCCACATGCCCTTGTGGGTCGCCCTGCCTCCTTAACTCCCAGTACCAACCCCCGACTGGGCGTCAGCAGCCAGCACCAGGAACTTCATTGGTGTGCCCTTGACGGATTTTTAGGCCCGCCTTCAGAAAAGGATGTCTTGACTAGAATACAGCGTCACTTGCCCTCTTTTCAAATATGCCACACAATATTATAGCATGTTGCCTGACAAAGTAGCAAATGCGGTATTCTCCCGCTGAAAATTAAGCCCTATACTAAAAATTTCTGGACAGAATAAAATGTAATAATTCCCGCAAAAATCCGGCCCGGGAGCCGAAGGGCTCCAGTGCCCTTTCAGCTTGCCCGGCAACTTCCCCGGCTTTTTGCCTTGCCGCTTCAAGACCATAAAGGGCCGGGTAAGTGGCCTTCATATTTTTTTCATCACTTCCTATGGGTTTGCCCAGCTTTTCAGCATCCCCTTCAACGTCCAATATATCGTCAATAATCTGAAAGGCCAGTCCCAAATTTTCCGCGTATGAAGTCAGGTGCTGTAATTCTTCTTCCGATGCCCCTGACAAAATTGCTCCCGTTCTCACGGCCACCCGGTAAAGGGCACCGGTTTTGTGGCTGTGTATATAATCCAGGTCCGCCGGGGTGATGGGACTGTTCTCAAAGGAGAGATCCGCCACCTGGCCTCCAATCAGACCGTAGGTGCCACAGGCCCGGGACACCTCAGCAATTACCCTGAGTACATTGTCTGCGGATATGTATTCCCCGGTCCTGGCCAGTAACTCAAAGGCCAGGGTCAACAATGAATCCCCCACCAGTATGGCTATTGCTTCACCGTAAACCTTGTGACTGGTAAGTTTCCCCCGGCGATAATCGTCATTATCCATTGCCGGCAGATCATCATGTACAAGGGAGTAGGTGTGTATTAATTCTATGGCGCATGCTGCGGGCATCACCGGGCCGGGGTCTTTACCCAGTGCTTCAGCCGTGGCAAGGGTCAGCACCGGGCGCAGCCGCTTGCCTCCCGCGGTGATACTGTAGCGCATCGCCTCGTGAATCACAGGGGGATAGGTTTCCGCGGAAGGCAAATATTCATCCAGGGCTTTCTCCACCTCTAATGCCCGTTCCTTAAGCTGTTGTAAAAAGTCCATTACTTATTTCCTCCGCTGGGTGCAGCATCTGTTTCCTTGAGTACCGGTTTTCCTTCGGAATCTGTTAGCAATACTTGAACTTTCTCTTCCACCATATCCAGCTTGCTGTTACAAAGCTTGGATAGTTGGATACCCTCGGAAAAAAGCTCCAGGGCCTTTTCCAGGGGAACTTGCCCGTCTTCCAGTTGTTTAACAACCTCTTCCAGCCGGGTAAGTGCATTTTCAAAACTGAGCTCATTATCGCTCATTGAATACCTCCATGGTTTATTTGATCCATATTATAACAAAAACTCAGGTAAAAAAAAGGGTTTTCCTTGGATTAGATGGTACCGCCTTGCGGCGGCATAGATGTCTACCTTGAAAAAACTATCTCGTGGTTTCGTTTAAAAGGTAATTATTCCGCCGGAGGGGGAGCACCCTACGCTCACTACTCGGGTATTTTAATTATAAGATCTCACTCCGTTCCGGGTATTGCCCGCTCCTTCCCCGTTATTCGTTGTACCTTTAACGGTTAGTGGCACATATTAAACTTTCTTAACCTGGCATCTCAAGGAACCCTTATGCAGGTATACATTAATGTATTGCCCCGGGCAGGTTTGCCCGCTGTCTCTGATGATATCCCCCTCATCGTTGGTGCAAATGCTAAACCCCCGGGCAAGGGTGGCCAGGGGACTTAATGCCTGTAACCGGCCCGCTTGTTCCGCTAGACGCCCCCGGTCCCTGGAGGTAATTTGCGCCATAGAATTTGACAACTGTCTCTGCAGCAGGTCCAGTGTTTGGCGATGCTGGCTCGTGAGGTTTTCGGCGGGTCTCAGCATTACCGGGCTGCTCAGGGAGGATCTTAACCGCTGGCGCTGCTCCCGTATTTTCTCCGCCATGCAGCGCGTCAGCCGGGAATGAATATTCTGCACATGCCGCCTGGTGTCCAGCATGTTGGGAACCGCCAATTCCGCTGCGGCCGAGGGGGTAGGGGCTCGCAGGTCCGCCACCATGTCGGCTATTGTAAAATCGGTCTCGTGTCCCACTGCCGAAATAACCGGAATAACTGAATTAAATATGGCTCTGGCCACCATCTCTGTATTAAAGGCCCATAGCTCCTCCAGGGAACCGCCGCCCCGCCCGATAATAACGGTATCGATGTCATTCAATTTATTGACAAGTTTTAGGGCAGCAGAAAGCTCAGCCGGGGCATCATTTCCCTGTACTTTGACGGGTACCACAATTATTTGCAATCCGGCCCAGCGGCGGCGCAAAATTCCCAGCATATCCCGTATTGCCGCTCCCGTGGGGGATGTTATCAGGGCTATACGCCGGGGAAATTGGGGAATAGCCTTTTTATGACTCGGGTCAAAGAGACCCTCTTGAAAAAGTCTTTCTTTGAGCTGCTCAAAGGCGATGTAAAGGGCCCCGGTACCGCTGGGCTGGATTTCCTGGGCATAAAGCTGGTATTGTCCACCGGCTTCGTAAACTGATATGTATCCCCTCACCAGCACCGACATGCCGTCGGTGGGTAAGAAGGTAAGGTAACGGGCCCGGGAGCGAAACATCACCACTTTGATACATGCCCGAGGGTCCTTTAAGGTGAGATAGATATGGCCGGAATTGGCCCGTTTGAAATTGGAGATTTCGCCTTCCACCCAGAGGTTGGCCAGGAAATGATCGTTTTCCAGCCTGTCCTTTATATAGGTGGTCAGTTCCGTAACTGAAAGGGTACGCATAAGAATATCCTTTCTGTAGGGTCAGACCCTTAACTTATTAACTTATTTCATGTTCTGCTGATGCCGCCTTGCGGCGGCATGGGTGTCTGCCTTGAAGAAACTCTCTTGTGGTTTCTTTTAAAGATAATCATTTTGCCGGAGCGGGCAGCACCCTGCGCTCGCTTACTCGGGCATTTTAATTGAATGAGCTCACTCCGCTCCGGGCGGCTGCATAACTCGCTTCGCTCAAACAGGATTCGCCGCTGATCCTCCGAGTTATTTTTTCATTCCTCTGCTGGTGCCGCCTTCAGCGGCACGGCTTTCCGGAAAATACCCGGTCGCTTTAGGTACTTTTATTTGTTCATGTGGCTAGAAATAATTATAGCACAGGTGTTTGCACCTGTGCTATAATTATACTCCACTCTCTGTTTTTACTTTTTGGTTAGGGCGTATTTGTAGGCCTCCAAGGTGTTTTTCATGAGCATTGTGATGGTCATGGGACCGACACCGCCGGGAACCGGTGTAATTAAGCTGGCCTTTTCCTTTACCGGCTCGTAATCAACGTCTCCGCAAAGTTTTGCTTTGCCTTCCGGTGTCTTGCCGATTCTGTTGACGCCCACGTCTATTACAGCGGCGCCTTCTTTAACCATATCGGCGGTAACTGCCTTGGGCTGTCCGGCGGCAACGATCAATATGTCAGCCTGTTTTGTATGGTAGGCAATGTCCTTTGTTCCGGTATGAACTACGGTAACCGTCGAGTTGGCACCTTCACCCTTTTGCATCAGCATGTTGGCAATGGGCTTACCCACAATGTTACTTCTACCTACAACTACTGTGTGCGCTCCATTTACCTGGGCTCCGCCCCGGATCAGGAGCTCCTGTATTCCGGCGGGGGTACAGGGTTTAAAAATGGCTTCACCGATCACCAGTCTCCCCACATTTACCGGGTGGAAACCATCCACATCTTTGTCGGGGTTTATGGCATAAAGAACCTTGTTGGCATCAATGTGCTTGGGCAGGGGTAACTGCACCAGTATGCCGTGGATGGAATCATCACTGTTGTACTTCTCAACTAGTGCCAAAAGATCTTCTTCTGAAATGTCCTCGGGCTGGTTATCCTGAATGGAATTATAGCCCAATTCCTTAGCTGTTTTGTTTTTGGCGGTCACGTAGCTTACGGATGCAGGATTTTCTCCCACCAAAATTGTTACTAAACCGGGAACTGCATCATACTTTTGCTTCAGTTCATCTACCTCTGCCTTAATCTCAGCCCTTATTTGCTGCGCAACTTCTTTACCAGAGATAACTTTTGCCGCCATTTTATCTCCTCCCATTTCTTAGTTATTACTTACCACCCAAATACTCATGAATGGCGTTAGCAGCCTTACGCCCTGCACCCATGGCCAGAATAACGGTTGCCGCTCCGGTTACCACGTCACCTCCGGCATAAACGCCGGGCTTGGATGTGGCCCCGGATTCCAGGTCAGCCACGATATTGCCCTTCCTGTTAAGCTCCAACCCTTTGGTGGTTCTTGGTACCAGCGGGTTTGGACCCTGGCCGATGGCAATAACCACTGTATCAACATCCATTGTGTATTCCGATCCCTCAATGGGTACCGGCCTGCGTCTACCGGAATCATCGGGCTCTCCCAGTTCATACTTAATGCACTTCATACCGGTTACCCACCCGTTGTCATCGGCAAAAATTTCCACCGGGCTTCTTAAGAGGTCAAATTTTACTCCCTCTTCTTCGGCGTGCTCAACTTCCTCGGCCCGGGCAGGGAGTTCCTCCTTGGAGCGGCGGTAGACTATCCATGACTCCTCCGCACCCAACCGCAGCGCGGTACGGGCAGCGTCCATGGCCACGTTTCCTCCGCCGATAACCGCAACCCTTTTACCAACCTTGATGGGAGTATCCCAATCGGGGAACTGGTAAGCCTTCATCAGGTTTGTACGGGTAAGAAATTCGTTGGCGGAATACACTCCACAGGCGTTTTCCCCGGGAATTCTCATAAAGTAGGGCAGTCCCGCGCCGGTACCGATGAAGACGGCATCGAAGCCCTCTTCCTCCAGCAGCTCATCCACGGTGGTTGCCTTACCAACTACCGAGTTAACTTCTATATCAACACCAAGTTGCTTAAGATTTTCCACTTCGGCTTGCACAACATTTTTGGGTAAACGGAATTCAGGAATTCCGTACATTAAAACACCGCCGGCCACGTGCAGGGCTTCAAAAATGGTTACTTTGTGACCCTTCTTGGCCAGATCTGCGGCACAGGTCAGCCCGGCGGGTCCGGAACCTATAATGGCCACTTTCTTGCCTGTTGATGCTTCCACCGGCGGCGGGGTTACCCCTTTATTCAGCTCCCAGTCAGCGCAAAAACGCTCTACCCGGCCAATACCAACGGGCTCATGCTTCTTACCCAAGGTACAATAGCTTTCACACTGGCTTTCCTGGGGACAGACTCGTCCACAGACGGCGGGAAGGGCGTTTTTTTCCTTAATTTTCTTTATGGCCCCGTCAAAATCTTTTTCCGCGACCAGCTTGAGGAATGCGGGAATATCCACTTCCACAGGACATCCCTGGCGGCAGGGCTGTTTTTTACAATCAAGACACCGCTTTGCTTCGGCTACCGCTGTTTCCTCGGAATATCCCAGTGCTACTTCATTGAAATTGCGGGCACGTTCCCGGGCATCCTGTGCCGGCATGGGATTCTTGTTGGGAATAATTTGCTTTTTAGGCTTTTTATTTTCTGCCATTACTTGTCACCTCCGCATCCGCACTGGCACTTGTGGTGTTCGATGGCACGCTGTTCTTCTTGTTTAAAAATGGCTCCCCGGCGGGCAAGTTCCAGCCAGCCCACCTGGTGCCCGTCAAATTCAGGTCCGTCAACGCAAACAAACTTGGTCTCTCCCCCTACTGAAACACGACAGCAACCGCACATTCCGGTCCCGTCCACCATAAGAGCATTAAGGCTGACTATGGTTTTGAGGCCGTATTCCTTTGTGGTACCACAAGTTGCCCTCATCATGGGCTGGGGACCGATGGCCAGTACCAGGGCAATATTCTCTTTACCCCTGTCCTCAACAATTTCCTTTAGGACATCGGTTACGAAACCCTGACGGACATAAGAGCCGTCATCGGTGGTAACATGCAGTTCTGAACAGGCTTCCCTCATTTTATCCTCCCAAAACAGGAGGTCCTTACTCCTGGAACCGATGATGCCTATAACGTGATTGCCCGCTTCCTTAAGGGCCCGGGCAATGGGATGAACCGGAGCAATACCCACTCCGCCTCCTACGCAAACAACGGTACCGAAGTTTTCGATATGGGACGGCTCACCCAGGGGACCAACAAAGTCTTTAATATACTCCCCCGCTTCCATTTTTCCCAGTTGCATTGTGGTTTTGCCCACTTCTTGGAAAACAATTGTTATGGTGCCCTTTTCCCTGTCGAAGTCGGCGATAGTAAGGGGGATACGCTCGCCTTCATCATGAATGCGTAAAATGACAAATTGTCCGGGCTGACATTTTTTGGCTACCCGGGGTGCTTCAATTACAAATTCTTTAATTACTGGCGAGAATACTTGTTTTTGTAAAATTTTGAACATAGAAAACCCTAACCCCTCCCTCAAATTATTCTGAAAAATTACTTCTATATTTTAATGGCGATTCCTGCTAGTCTTTTAGTTCTAAACAAAATTTTTAAAAGTAAAACCCGGGTGATCCCCGGGTCCCGGTTGTTTTTACGTTAGTTTTCAAACCTCACGGGAAACATACTCCGAAGAATTTTCCACTACTCTGCCCAGAATCCCGTTGATAAACTTGGGGGAACCATCACCCCCGTAAATCTTGGCCAGTTCTATGGCTTCGTTAACGGAGACATTATTGGGTACATCCGGCAGGTACAAAATTTCAAAAAGTGCTATACGGAGTAATGTTTTATCCACATAAGCCAATCTTTTAACATCCCATTCCCAGCTTAACCGACTGATAATATCATCCACGGAAGCAATGTTCTCCAATACACCGTGAACAAGCTGCCTGGTAAAGGCGGCATCGGTGCCGTTTAATCCCTTTTCCCGTGTGGTACGTTGTAAAACATTTTCCGCTTCGCCGCCCCCCAATTCTATTTCAAATAGGATTTGCAAAGCGGTTTCCCTTGCCTGTCGCCTGGCCATATATACCAACCTCTCCGACGAAAATTTTTGCCGTGAATATTACTTTATTTATACCGGGGCTTGTCCCTTCTCAGTTTGCCGAATGCAACCTCTACATTATGCACCTGAATGCCGGTCATTGAATAAATTGCCTGCTTTGCCGCCCATTGAATCCTCCGGGTTAAGGAGGGTAACCCTTCTTTAGTGGCAATGTCAGCCTCTATCTTGATAGTCATGACCGGTGACGCTTCCGCCCTGACTTTGACGGAATAAACCTCCGGAATCTCTACAACCCCTTTTTTTGCCAGTATTTCCAGGGTATGCAGTGAAATGTTGATTCGACCCAAGGGATTTCGACCAATGGAGACGTGCTTTCGTTTATATCGCCGTAAGGCTGACCGGAGCAATCTCAATTTCACTGGCTGCTACCCTCCCTGTATACCGGTGCTGTTTAACCTGAACACTTAAAACGAGTATTACTTACTTTAAGCGGGTATCTTCCTTTTCTTCTTTATACTCTCCGTGAAAAGCCACGCCCTGTATATTTACATTTACCTCCACCACTGATAATCCAGTCATATCTTCAATGGCTTTCTTTACCGCCTCTTGAATACCGGCGGCAACTTCGGGTATCCGTACCCCGTAATCAACGACAACATACAAATCAATGGCTGTTTCCTTTTCCCCCACTTCCACTTTAACGCCTTTGGTCATATTCTTGCGTCCCAGCATTTCGGTTATACCGCCTACAACACCGCCGCTCATACCGGCAACTCCCTCAACTTCGGTAGCAGCCAGCCCGGCGGCAATACGTACCACTTCATCGGCAATGCGTATAGACCCAAGGCCGTTTTTCTCTTCATTTAAAACAATATCGTTCTGATCCATAACATAATCCTCCCTGCTATTAGTCACCAAAAGTATACCAAATTACGGAAAACTAAGCAATGCAGGATAATAAATCAAAGGCACGGGATAACTCTTATTGTGTTGGTATTATTACAATATTCTGCTCGGATATTCCCGCTCCCCGGGCAACAATGTCGCAAATCCGGGCGGCTTCTTCGGTGGTTAGTGCTCCCGATTTTACCACCACGTTGGCGCTTTCATCCTTTAAATAAACAACGGCATCATCAAATCCCTTGGCCCTGATGAGGTTTTCCAATTCCATTTCCAGAGAAATATTTTTACTGATGGCCATTACCTGCTGTTGTGCTTCACTGCGAATTTCTTCATCGCTGGATGGGTTGTTTATTATTGTTCTTAAGGTTTCTATTTCCTGCCCCCTGGCCCGCTGTCGCTCCAGCCTGGAATCCACAAAGTAATTGGTTCCTCCGTCATCCTCGCTTGCAGCTTGACCGGGCATGGTGATTACATTGGCCGTTGCAGGAGATGACTCTTCTCCGGCGGGGGTTTCAGTGTCACCATTGCCTTGTGATGCCACCGGGGCGGCGTGGTTACTTTCCCCAGCGGAATTGGTTATTTTTTGTGGAATTCCGCTCCATCCCAGGGCCAGCATTAAAAGGCCTATCACTGTCAAGAAAGCTAGTATTAAATTACGCCAGCGAATACTAATTAATCTGGTCATTTTAACTTTCACCCCTTTCCATTGGCAGTATAATAACCTTGTGGGGTGCTACTCCCAGAGAAATTTGCACGGCTTGGAAAAGTCTTGCCCTTACTTCCGGACTGGACGCGCCTTCGGCAACCACCATTACCCCGGCAATGTCCGGAGCGATTTCCTTTTCAACTACCGGCATTTGACTGCCCTGGGAACCCTGCACCAGTACCAGCTGTTCGCTCTCCGTTGTTTCCATGGTGGTTCGGGTTCCCCCGGATTGGTCTTTCTCCTGGGTAACCTTTTCCCCGCCGTCGGTGTTAAATGCGTAGTTGCTGTTGGTGGAAGTGGCCAATTCCACTGAAGCCTTGACCTTTCCCACACCACTGATGCGGCCCAACATTTCTTCCAAATTGGCCGCCAGTTCCCTTTCCTCGCCCGACATGCCCCTTTGGTCCTGCTGCTCAGAAGCATTCTCTTCACTTGCAGGAGGAATTACCGGCTCTTGGTTTTCGTCCCCCTCGGGGGAGTATACAATGAGCGCCAGTCCCACCAGAAATAAAGCCGACAAAATAAGCATTTTTCTATTGGAGCTTTGAAGTTTTTGCCAGTATTGATTCCACTTCTCATTCATTTACCAACCCTCCTGTTAGGGTATTTTATAAGTAACGGACACCTTTTCCGGGGAAAGATTATAAAAGCCGGCAATATACCCTTTCACCTTTTCAATTTCCTCCTTCATTTTAGGAGGTATCTCAACTTCTTCACTACTTTTACTTGCGGAATGGGAATCAGTCACATTTATATGAACCGGCTGGATATTGTCCCGGTTATAGTCCCCCGCTTCCGGCGCGGCGGGGTCCACCACCAGTGTAATGTGCTTTATCCCGCCGTAGCCCTGTTGGGACTGTTCCTCCATGAGGCTTATTTCGGCGTCTATAACTTTGGCACCGGGAGTTAGCTTGGCCATGGACAGTACCTGCCGGGAAAGGCCCTGGCGATACTTTTCCAAGGCCATATCCTGATTTTTCAATTGCAGCTGCTCACCCGCAGCCATTATATCTTCCAGGGGTGCCCCCGGGCTGCCGGGCCTGGCGGTGACACCGGGAACTTCATGCATCCAGTCTTGCTGCAGCAGGCCGCTGATGGTATGGAGGACTGCAATAATTATGAGAAGTCCCATTACCATTTTTACATAGGGTTTCATTTGGCCGGTGGGGAGGAGCATGTCCAGGAAGACTGCCAGTACAACGATTATGATTAATGTTTGGACCAGGTCTCTAATAATTTCCATGCTTTTTCCCTCCTACCTTGAAAAAACCCTCTTGTAGTTTAACTATCTTTGATCGGTAATTATTTCGCCGGCGGGGGCAACACCCTGTGCTCACTTACTCAGCCTTTAATTGAATGAGCTCACTCCGCTCCGGGCGGCTCATAACTCGCTTCGCTCAGACAAGATTCGCCGCTGATCCTCCGCTCCGTTCGCTCTCTGACACATTGG